>Ga0131853_10001913_pt1 | contig 37189 bp, 33 predicted proteins | sample TergutLab28metaG_FD_92764 | JGI IMG/M metagenome (GOLD analysis project Ga0131853, IMG submission 92764) | Labiotermes labralis P1 segment gut microbial communities from Petit-Saut dam, French Guiana - Lab288 P1 (version 2) (version 2) | ecosystem: Host-associated > Arthropoda: Insects >... | reverse complement strand
TCTGCCCACACTGTATTTATGTGTTTTGTATTTATCTGAGAACAAACAGCGACTTGTGCCACTTACAGCATAAACTGATTGGTTCTTATAACCGAGATGAAAAGTGTTTACAGCGCGGTACGGTCTGGGGCTTTAAATAAAGCAGTCTGCGCTTCGTCTTTAAAGGGTTAATCTAATAACATCCCCAATAAAGCCAATATGCACAATACTACAATTCAACTGCTGACATAAATTTCACATTCATACCACTAATTTCCTCACAAAATGAAAATGAAATGAAATGGTACGGTGGATAGTGGGGAGAATGTGTAAGAAATAGCCACAATTAATTTGTATTCCAGAATTTACCTACACTGACTGGGGAAAAAACTCACGGTATGACACATACTTGACAGATCTGAGGTTCTCAGAAAGAACTGCTGTGGATTTAAGTCTTCTGGGATGTGACACTGTGTTGTTGGGCAAGTAGCTGCTGACATTCTGAAAATCATAATGCTTTCATCTTCATGTCAAGCAGTACAAGACTGAAGATAAGGGCTCTATAATCCTTTCAGACAACAAAAACCACTAGTCTTCCACCCTCCCCCATACTGTCTTGCCATCTATTTCTTGGTCTACCTCTCAGCCTTGTTGCTTCCAAATTCATACCTAATACTTTTTTTTGGGGGGGGGGGATTCTATTTTCTTCCATTCTCTGTACATGCCCAAACCAACGTAATCTATTTAACCTTATTGTCTCTGTTATAGTGGGTTTTTTAACCATTGCATAAATGGTATATATAAGATTTTGTTCATTCTTGACCTAAATGAGAGTTGGAATAGTTCAGTTGACACAGTGACTAGACTACAGCTTGGCAACCTGGTATAAAATTCCTGGTAAGAGTAAAAGATTTTTTTCATCTCCAAAAAATCCAGACTGGCTCTGAAGGCCACCTATCCTTCTATCGAGTGGATACTGGGGAATCTTTCCCCACGGTTACATGGCCAAGGCAAGAGTCTGATCACTAATCTTGTTCTAGCAAAGGTAAAGCAATACCATTACAGGCCTGGACAGGCCCTGAGGGTTCCAGGAGGGTGAGGCTCCCAGATTTAAAGACAATTGGCACATGAAGGCGGTAAAGTAATCAGCCCTACGTGCTGGCCGCCTTTACCCCTCAGGAAGTATCCATGGTACTCATTTCTGTTAGAGGCTGAGTCAACCCCAGGTCCAAAGTGCAGCCAAAAGGATTATGTCAATGAAAAATTCCAATGATACCATCCAGAAATGAACCTGTGACCTCCCGGCTTGTAGCCCAGTGCCTTGACCAACTGTGTCACTGCGTGCTCCCCATCTTCCTCTAGTACTGGGGTTAAAAATGAGTGGAGCTATACCTCTACTTCCCCTACACACTTTAATGGCAGGCCTTTTGTCTTCACCTTGGACTGATTAGTGTCACATGAATTATTCATCTATCACCAAAACAGTCAGATACTGCTTCTTGCTCTGAATGGGATTTGTCATTTTTCTGTCAAAGCTATGCTTACAGACAGGTGACATCAACTACTCTACACCTCTTATGCTATGTTTAATGTAAAATATGTTAGGAATTAACACACCAAATCTATTCCACAAACATTCTAATATTAGCCAATTGAAGGGCCCAATGAAAGACCGAAACTTCAAACATTCAAAATTTCAACCAATGATGAATACAAAGGTTTGTTAATTAGCCAATTAGAATATTAGTTTTTTTTTTTATGTTTTGCTGACTGTGCATCTCAGTATAACCTTACTAACTGACCAACTTCATGCACAAATTCTTGTTTCATAATAAGTTTATTATATGCCTCTACATGTTTCAAGCACTATGTGCTCATCATCAGGCGGTCAAAATTGTATTATACAGCATCTGGTATCATCACACTCTGTAGGTGGCCGTCCGGTGCACAGGTTGAGAGACCTGTGTACAGGACGGCCACCTACAGAGTGTGATGATACCAGATGCTGTATAATACAATTTTGACCTCCTGATGATGAGCACATAGTGCTCAAAACATGCAGAGGCATAAAATAAACTTATAATAAAACAAGAATCTGTGCACTAAGTTGGTTCATTACTAAGATTAGAACATTAGTTGTTTTTGCCAGATTTTAAACTAGGGATATGCACATGATGCACAGCTTGGGGATGCTGCCTTGGCTGCAGTTCAGTTTCCAAGCGGTTCAGACAAAAGTGTAATCAGTTACAATGAAAGAAGTTACATTTACTAATAATATTCAGTAAACAAAGTGAACAAGATTTTATGCATTTCATTTTTTAAGTGTTCGCAAGCTGGTACATTATGTTGTTCTGCAGTAACATGCATACTCCCAGTGAGAAATGCCTCATGACTTTATTGACTGAATTCAGTCATATTCAATGTGAGCTATTTACCTAACCACCTGTTCAGAAGATCCATCATATAAAAATTCTCTGCGCCATTTATACCTTATTACTGGTAACCTAGCAAACGGCACTGATGTTAGCAGAAGAGTTGAATCAGGAATAAAGGTGAAAACGGAGTTAAGATTGGAAACAGTGGCAGTGCAACCACATGTGCATCATCTTATTTCACAAGGAAACTCAAGTCTTTTGAAATCAATGTAAGGTACAAGGAATTAAATATATCACAAATGAGAAATGGTTTTTCCATGACATATTCCACTGAGAGGGAACAAACAAAACTGTTCTACATAAACTACATTGTAATCTCATCTGTAAAGTTATAAACTTTATGTGAGAGAGATGTTTACAACACAGTTCACATTACGCTTTCAAGTTATGTGCATGCTGAACACTTATACTATACCATCTTAGTATCACACTTTATACAGGCAAAATATGGAGATGAAATGTTCATGCAATTGAAACAAAAAACCCATAAAACTGACATAGTTTATCATTTTGGACCCTATTATGGGAAATCTACATAAAATAAATGCCATAATTCAAGGAAAGTACATTCCAAACCAAATTAAAGAAAATAAATTTACATATTCTTGTACTCTACAACATGCACAAGGAAGTTGTAGTGCAGCCAATAAGTACAGCAAGAGTGTGATTTGCAACACCTCAAAAGGGCAAAGACCTCTACAGTAACATTAATACCAAACTGTAATAAGAATACTGCCATGATTTCAAGGGAGCAGAACATGAAATTCTACTCCTGCTGTGCACCTTTAGTTTTCAATATTGAAAAGGCTCCAGTCAACTTCAGCTGGACGTGACTGACTTGCTGTCATTGAGAACTAACGGATAATTTTGTGAATGAAAATATATTTTTTTTTACTCTTATATGATTCAAAATACAGCATTTTTAATAGCTTTTTGAAGGAAATGTTAACATTATTTCTGTCCATATATATCTGTAAACTGACTTTTTCTGTAATGAAGTGTTGTAACTGAAGACTTTTAAGACTATGAGTAACAACAATTTTGCTGCAGTTTTGCACACTGTAAATCCATACTTACACCAAATATTGGTAAACCTGGTAACCACTGCATGCAGGAGTATCTGCTGGATTAGTCTGTGACTACTGCCAATAACTGTGTCTTTAGTTAGGTAGGTTATAGGTCTTTGCTTGTATAAAAGTGTACTTTAAGAATGTGTTTCCACACTGCATTATGGCCTCTGCCTGGCCCAGCAAACAAACTTAAATTTCGTATTCGTCCCATCACGGAAAAGTTCGACCACTCTTGCTTTAGTGCTTACATATCAGGACAGTATTCTGTGTTTCTCCCACTTGCCTTGGTTATATTTATGTACAAAAGAAATAATACCTTTAAAAAATTTAAGTCTACCCCCAGCAATTGAACAGGATCTATCAGGATCTCCAGTGGCTGTCAAGTTCGGGCTTTGGGCCCCATCGACGTTGCCATGTCCAAAGCCCCTCTTGCTTCCACTGGGTACATCTCCATTCATGCTCCTTTCTTCGGTCATTTTGGCACATGATGCAGTGGCATTTTCTTGCACTCGCATTTCTTCTATCCCATTCTCTTGCCACAGTCACTTTAATCTTAAATAAAACACGCTATAACTGCCCAAGCTTCGGGCTGTTACCGAATTCTGCTCCATCGCCTGGTATGTGGAAAGGCTCCTTCGTTTACTTGTCCATGTTCGATTGTCCACCTGCTGAGAATGAATGGAAAACTACAATGTATACGCAAACCAAATGGCATATAAAGGAAAGGAAGTAATGATTAAAGATACTCGATTCCAGTAATTCCGAATTGCATTAAACTTATACGTAAAACCATGTGAAATGTTTGAAATTCCAATGCCGAAAAATAAAATATTTTACTCACCCCGTCAACATTCCACTATTCCCCTGTTCCCTAGTTCATTCACACCCAGCGGCCATCGCTGTTCCATCGTCTTCGTTCCTCCATTTACTATGCAAGGAAGATGGAGGACATTCGGGTGAGACGCGTTGTGCAAACTGAAGATTTATCAAACGTCGAGTTTGAGACCAGTGAAGATGTGGAAGTCTTACCGACTTTCGACAGCATGGGCTTACGGGAGGAACTCTTGCGAGGAATATATGCTTATGGCAAGTATTTATAAGATTAGTAACGTGTAGTGAACTTCTTGCATTTGTTGTCAGTATACTTGCTAGGTTAGGTACAGGTCTTATGCAGCAGGTATGTTGTAGAGCGTCATTGTGTTCTATTACAGGCTTGGAAAAACCCTCTGCAATACTTTGAATTTTATTACAGGCTTTGAAAAACCCTCTGCAATACAACAAAGGTCAATAAAGCCCATTGTGAAGGGAAGAGATGTGATTGCACAGGCACAATCTGGTACTGGTAAAACAGCGACATTTTCTATAGCTATTCTGCAAATGTTGGATACAACAGTTCGTGAAAGTCAGGTGCTGTGTTTGTCACCCACTCGAGAACTTGCTACACAAATTCAAAAGGTGAGTCAAATATGGTAATTACTTTGTGTCAGTTGTATAACTTCCATCTGCTTTTCCACTACAGGGTGTTTAAGTAGGCTTCCTGTTTTTTAGATCATTTAACGACGGGTTACTTTCTTTTGAATGTGTACAGCGTTTTAAATCCATTCACATCAATTTTAAGGTATGATATATAGATGGAAATGTTTCCCTCAAAGCAACCATTCCTATCTGAAATTTCTCACTGGTACTGATGCTTATTTGTTTCAGATCAAGTTGGGTTTGGGCTGATTTTAATAAGGTCTAGTAACTGTGAGAAAAATAACCCAGTAATTGGCTGGAGAGAGTTTTGCAGGCTTGAATGGTTTCTTGTAATAAACCCTTCTTAATCATGTTAAGTCAGACGAATGGTCCTCCTCTGTACTTGACCTCTGTGTTGTATCCTTAGAAGTCATTAATTTATCATTTTCTTTACCTCATATATTTTACTGCTATTTGATATTTCAGGTAATCCTTGCTTTAGGAGACTTCATGAATGTGCAGTGCCATGCCTGCATCGGTGGCACAAATCTTGGAGAAGATATCAGGAAACTCGATTATGGACAACATGTGGTCTCTGGAACACCTGGCAGAGTTTTTGGTACAACTTATTTTAGTTCATTATACCCTCCTGTACATAATATGACGTGTGCATGTCCTTTATTCATCCTCAGTATGCAAACTACAGTAATTCTCATACTTTATACACTAGCTACTGTAAATTTTTGACAACAAACAGTTTACTTGCTCTTTAGGAATTTGTCATACACCTAGTGCATTTCAGATTATGTGCAAGTTTTACAAACCATGGTACATTTTATCCTTATACAGATATATTATGAGACCTGGGGCATTCATCATTGCCAGAAATAACACACTAGTCCATATTTTGAGCTATTTCTATTCATTTCACAGCATTGTAACTTATTTCATTATATGCAGTATATTTCCCCATTGTCTGCATGCCACCTTTCCATAGGATTTTTTTTTTTTGGGTTACCACTGTACCTGTTACACATTCAGCATGTATCACCCTCCACAGAGACCTACCCCATGACACATGATTGAAATTACATTAACAGGGACAGTGAAGGAATATTCACATCAATATTGTTTGTACAAGATGGGAAGAAATTGTTATGGCTGCTTTCCTTTAACCCTTTAAAGATGAAGCGCAGACCGCTTTATTTAAAGGCCCAGTCCGTACCGCGCTGTAAACACTTTTCATCCTGGTTATAAAAACCAATCAGTTTATGCTGTAAGAGGCACAAGTCGCTGTTCTCAGATAAATACAAAACACATAAATACAGTGTGGGCAGAGCGTACAGTTGTTGAATGTTAAACTGTTGGTGCATCATGTGACCAGTAGGCTTTAAAAGGTTACATTTATAGCTGAATTTTCAGCCTAGCTTCATAATTCTTGTAGCCTTGAATGTGGTTTTCCTGTGTTGCCTCAAACTTGGTTTTTCTGTGCCCTTTGATTAATGTTATGAATTAACGCATGTCTTTTTTTGTACATCACCTACACATATTCCGTTTTGTTTCAGACATGATTAGACGCAGAGTCTTAAGGACCCGTTCTATCAAAATGCTTGTGCTGGACGAAGCTGATGAAATGTTGAACAAGGGATTCAAGGAGCAGATTTATGATGTATACCGTTACCTTCCCCCAGCAACACAGGTAATTAAAGAGATTTATTAGACATGCATTATGTACATGATGTTTCACTTCAAGAAAATCTGTGACACGTGAAAGTGGATATTTACCGTTTGCTTGTTCTTGTTCAGAAGGCAGGAATGACAAACCATCTAGATGCCGTCACGTTTATTAATAATGATCTTCATGCGTCCTTCATGTTTTGGCAAGTCGTTTGACTTCTTCATGGTTGTACAATTATGTAGAAATTATTAAAATTTTCCATTTTTGCCAAAAGAATTACCATAGGATAAGGATGATGATGATGATGATGATGATGATGACAGCATGCCTTATGGCACATGTTAAAGTTGCAGTTATACAAAAATTGTTAAAAGTTATCATCCTTTTTTACATACCTTCCTTTTGTATGCTGTTCAGTGCAGGAGTTAATGAAACTCCAATTTTGTCTGTTTTAGACAGTCAACAAACATGGAAGATCACTACCATACACAGAAACCAATTTTAGACCAAAAACAGAACAAATACCAGTCAGCACCAAATTTGCATGTGATCCACTTCAGTATTATAATTCCATCTTCTAAACCTTCCAAATGGGCACCTATCAACAGGTCTCTATACTGAAATTCTATACACATTTCTCGTCCCACTTGAGATGATGGTATGGCTCATTGTTACCGCCCACATTTCACTGCCCTTACAGTAGCATGTGACCTTTACAAATAAAGCATCCCCACATTGTAGGTTGAGATCATTTGAAAGTTTCCCAGATATCCATCTACTGAAGTGCACACCAGTACTCTGTTGCCATCTGCCACACACTTTCACATTAGTAGTTGAAACAAAGCAGCAGCTTATGCAACTCACAGTGTCTTTTGAACACTGATTTAGTAAGTTTAAACATAGCGTGAAACTTCATTTAGTTCCTTTTCTGTGCTACCACATTACTTACTTACTTACTTACTTACTCGATGGTGCAGAGTCTTTGAGAAGCTAACTGGTTTGCAGCTAGTCAAGAAATTCCCTGCATTTCATGGAACCCGAAGGTTCATTACCGCACTCACAAGCATCCGCCACCTGTCTCTGTCCTGGGTCAGCCCAATCCAGTCTATATACCCACATCCCACCTACTGGAGATCCATCCTAATATTATCCACCCATTAATTAGTTTGTACCACAAATGCAGTTAATTTGTAAACAGATTAGTAACAATGAAAAATTTTGTGTTAATGAGTACCAATTCTGAATAGTACAAGAGTGAGGCCCTTTGTAGCCGTTGTATGTCATTATCTCAAGAAAACACTTACTTATTTACTCCATGGTGCAGAGTCCTTGAGAAGCTAACTGGTTTGCAGCTAGTCATGAAATTCCCCGCATTTCACGGAACCCGAAGGTTCATTACCGCACTCACAAGCATCTGCCACCTGTCTCTATCCTGGGTCAGCCCAATTCAGTCCATATACCCACATTCCACCTCCTGGAGATCCATCCTAATATTATCCACCCATCTATGCCTAGGTCTCCCCAGTAGTCTCCTTCCTTCCAGTTTCCCCAGCAAGACCCTATACACCCCCCTCTCCTCACCCATATGCTACCGTATTACACAGAGAAACTTCCTTAGTCCAGAATCTAATGGTCTGTCACAAGAAATAGTCCAGTTTAAAAATTAGCACGTGTTAGGCAGCAGCTATTACCTCTCCCTCCCCCCACCTTTCTTCCCAGAAAAAATAAAATAGAATAAAGAACGAAGAAAAACCCACATTGCATCAGCACCTTTGAACTGTGCTTGTACTTTCCTGACTTTTCTGAACTTGCATTTCAAATATATATACATATATATATATACCACTATGATTGCTATAACAGCATGAAAGGTGAATTAAGTTAGTAAAATTGTGGAAAAAGCATGTAGCACATTCTGACAGTCTGGTGCTACCTCAGTCCTGAAGGTACCAGACTATCGTGAAGTCATACCACATCATATTATTAATGCAGGTATTTAAAATATGTAAAGCAGTCCATTACAGGCCCAGAGGGTTGCAGGAGGATGAGGCACCCAGATTTCAAGACAGTCAGCACATAAAGATAGTAAGGTTGTCAGCCCTATGCTCCGGCTGCCTTTACCCCCAGGAAATATTCCTGGTACTCATTTCTGTTAGGGGCTGAGTCAACCATAGGGCCATAGTGTGGCCGGAAGGATTATGTCATTGAAAAATTCCCATGACACCATCGGGAATTGAACCCGTGACCTTCCTACTTGTACTGCAGTGCCTCAACCAACTGTGCCACTGCGTGCCCCAAGTATTTAAAATACAAAACAAAAATATGTGCACGTCATTGCAGATCACTGAATTTAGTTCGTTACTGTCTTTCTGACCAGCTTCACAGTAAAGTCACACAGTCCTCAGCACCAAATATTGTGTGTGTAGTTTATGGCCTGTCTTTCATTAGTTTTCTTTCGTACAGTAATATGAATTAATGTGCATATGCAAATACTTAAGATGCTACTGCAAGTGAGTCTGCAGTGGGTTAAAGTTTTGCAGTTGCTGCAAGTTAGTTTTTCATTGTGATATTATTGTTTTTGCTTTAAGGGAGAGGGATCAGAACTAATAAAATCAGTCATTGTAACATACACAGCATACAATAGGGATATATACCTGCTTTACATATATGCAGGACAATCTGCGTTTCAATTCCTGGTAGTAGCAAGAGATTTTTTCTCTTCTCCAAAATTTACAGTCTCACTGTGGTGTCCACCCAGCTTCCTGTACGATGGGTACTAGTTATTTCACCGTGGGTAAGGCGGCCTGGGGGCGAAGTTGACCAGTCACTTCTATCTGCTGCCATGGTTAAGATCGAGTGGCACTGTACTTTGTTCTTTCTGATCAGTATGCATGGTGTTTTATTTCATTTGAATCGTCACATGTAATATGTTTTAGTGCACATATGTTTTTATAATCTTCTGTTGTTCTTTAGGTTGTTCTCATATCTGCCACCCTTCCACATGAAATACTGGAAATGACAAGCAAATTTATGACAGATCCCATACGAATCTTGGTTAAACGGTAAGATATGTGCCAGCAGGTGACAGGACTAGTTTATAGTTTCAGCCGGCCAGTGGGAGATTCCACTGTGTTTGTAAAAGCGAATTGTTTAAATGTAATTATAAATTTTTTTTAAGGGGAAAAAACTATCATTAAAAGTATATAGTTTTGATTAGTGTCATCAGTTACTCATCAGTTATAGTTCCTTCTGATGTTGAATGCTTTAAACAATTTGTCTGGTCTGTGCATTTGGCATGTACTGTCTCTTAGAAGTAGTTGGGCATTTTATCTTTATCATAGGCCGGGTTTTGTGTTTATGAAGTCTCTGTTTTACAATTTAACAGTCCTGTTATACGGTTATTGTTGTTTGTTTTAACTAGTGATGAATTGACACTGGAAGGAATAAAACAGTTCTTTGTGGCGGTTGAACGTGAGGAGTGGAAGTTCGACACACTCTGCGACCTGTACGACACGCTGACCATCACACAGGCAGTTATATTTTGTAACACAAAGCGGAAGGTACGTTCTGACATTCCGTTGAGTTTCAGTTATAACTTTTTTTTGGGTGGTGGGCTGACATAGTGTAGTCAGCGTGACTTAGGCTACAGACTGGATGGTTTAATTCCTGGCATGAGGAAGAGATTTTTCTCTTTTCCAAAAACATCCAGACCAGCTCTTGGAGTCACTCACACTCCTGTTCCAGGGGTAATGGGGGGTTTTTCCTCAATGGGAAAGTGACTGGGATGTGAAATTGACATCTGCACAGGGTTTAGGAATGAGGGAAGCTGTACCTTTTCTTCCCCTATATACTTTCATGGCATGGACAGGGAGAACTTTACCTTTTTTGGCTTCTTTACATATTATTATTATTATTATTATTATTATACAATAGGGATTTCTCTTGTCACAGGCCTTTTCTTCCCGGTACATCTCTTGAACCAGCGGTGATCCCCACCACTCTGGGTTCAAGCTTCACACTGCAGTACTTTCCGTATTATGTGTGGTGTTTCAAGTATAGCTGTCTTTTGTAGTGAATCTGTCGAATGTTTTCCGGGTACAGCTTCCTTAAGCTTCTAATTACTATTCCAGTGGCTCCAATTATTACCGGTACAATCGTACATTTCAGGTTCCACATTCGTTGTATCTCTGTACATAAACTCATATATTTTAACTTCTTTTCTGCTTCCTTTTGCACAACATTTCTGTCTGCCGGTATTGCCACATCTATCAGTGTGCAGATTTTCTCTTTTTTGTTTTTAATTATTATATCTGGCCTATTTGCTGTAACTTCTCTGTCTGTGTGTACTGCTTGATTCCACAACACTGTGACATCTCCCTCTTCATACACTGGCTTAGGCATTATTATTATTATTATTATTAATGTAGTTGATGTTATCAGTCTGTGTATTACATACCTGTTCTATTTTTCCTTCAGGTTGACTGGTTGACAGAAAAGATGAGAGAAGCCAATTTCACGGTTAGCTCCATGCATGGTGATATGCCACAGAAGGAACGAGATGCTATAATGAAAGAATTTCGTTCAGGACAGAGGTTACTGTAGCATTAATTTTATCAAATCTGACATGACTATTGTGATATGGTTGGGAGTAATGGTAAATGTCTTATAGTATGTTCTGTAGTGATCAGATGACTTGCTATTTGTTGGCATGGTAATGGGATATGGTGGTAGTAGGAGGGGAATCACTGTGCATGCACCACCAAGCATTTTCTGTCCATTTCCAAAGTGTCCATAGTGACAGGCTATGAATGTTCTCCCAGCAGAGTAAATGTTTATAAGTGTAACATTTCCCAGACATTCCAAAGTCAGCCTGTTTGAGCCACAGCCATGCCATCTGCAGCTATGTACATTCTTAGGGTGCCTAGCTGGCAAGTTATCTGATCCCTGCTTGACATGTCTTCAAAGCAGTGTCTTGTTCTCTGGATTCAGAAGTTAGCTGCACTGACTGATTTGTCTATCTCTTATGTTGCATATCTTAAAGCAGTCTGATTTTGAACTTTGGGTAAATGACCAACATGATGCACAATTATGTTGTATAAAACGTTTATTATTGTAATCCTCTACATGTTTCGAGCAACACTGTTCTCATCATCAGGAGGTCAAATTGTATTAATACAGCATCTGGTATTGTACTCTCAGTAAGTGACCGTCTGGTGTGCAGGTCAACCTGCACACTGGACAGTCACGTACTGAAAGTACTATACCAGATGCTGTATTAATACAATTTGACCTCCTGATGAGCACAGTGTTGCTTGAAATGTGTAGGTTGAGAAAAAACCAGTTCCTTCTCAACCTGCACACCGGACGGTCACTTACAGAGAGTACTGTACCAGATGCTGTAGTAATACAATTCAACCTCCTGATGATGAGCACAGTGTTGCTCGAAACATGTAGAGGATTATAATAATAAATGTTTTATAGAATGTAATTGTGCATCAAGTTGGTCACTTACCCAAAGTTATACCAGGAAGCATGGTCAGCAAAACATAAACTTCAGGCTGCTGTTTGTTCATCAGTTCACACTGTTTTGTTATTTGTGATACTGTTTGTCTAGAAAACATTTATTTGATGCAATGTATGTAACTTGCATTTTCTCTTTTCAGTCGTGTTCTCATCACAACCGATGTGTGGGCTCGTGGAATCGATGTGCAGCAAGTGTCTTTGGTTATAAACTATGATTTGCCAAACAATCGAGAATTGTACATCCACAGGTAGTCACATATATGAAGAAATTAATTATTAATTTTATATTTGTAAAACTGTTCTCTGAAAGATGGTGACACATTGTTATAATACATGTATTTGCAAGTCCTGTATCAAGATTCAACATGTGACGTATGAGTTTCTTTATAGCAGTGAACAGCTCTTCCGTGGCTCAGGTGGTTAGTTACAGGCATGTAACCCTGGAGGCCCAGGTATAGTCTCAGGCCAATCCATGCAGGATTTATGGTGTACTAAGTGACACTGGAAAAGGTTTTTCTTTGACTTCTTCTGTTATCCCATGATTATCCTTCCACCAATGCTCCACACTTGTTCCTATATCACCGGTACTGTAGTTAAATAACATTCTAAAATAACCTCACATGCATCTCTCCACTTCTGTCAGTCTAGTTTGGTTAGTTAGAAACTTGTCTTATGGATCAGTGTGTAAGTTTGTCCCCTCTTTGGACAAGCAAAACTACATGGTTTGAATTTCTGTCATGGTTAGCAAACTCTCAAATGATTTATATTTTGATTCAAATATGTGACACACGAAGTGGTGAGGTGCTGACTTCCCCCCAAAATTATCACTGGTCTGGTTGCCCTAACCTACTAATACACTCTGATGTATTACTGCTGTTATATATGTGTGAATCAATCCTGAAAGCATTTCCTTGTTGTGTACCAACAGGGCCAGCCTGAGATGTGGGTGCCCCAGGCAGGCAAATAATTTGGTGCCTCTTCAGACAGGTGTTCTTTAAACTTTTCCAGCAAACATTTTTAAGGATACATGTTCTACTTGCAGATAGTTTTTGGAGAAATAATTTTGCATGCGGAAACATGGCTTTACTAGCACCATGTCTCAGATTATTTCAGTGACGTCCTAGTGCCACTTATAGGTTGGCACCCAGGGAGCTGCCTGGCTGTTCAGCCCTGAGTGCATTGAGTGGGTACGGAATTCTCAACTGTGTGAAAGGTTTCTAAAAATATGGGGGCATATCCAGGTTTGCTCGCTGATTTAATAACAAATATATGCTTATGTGGCCGTTACTATCTGCTGAAAAATTGTCACCTTCTGAGTTTATACAGTGGGTCCACTGTTCCTGCCAGTGCTGGAACCACACCTGGAACCAACTTCCTGTAAGTGTGTCAGCTATTGTTGAATCTCATGAACATCCTGTAAATGACACCCTCATAATCTGTAACAGAAAACCTAGGTTTCATCTTCTGTTATGACCGGCAAGAGAAAGTTTTGGTCATTTATGACTGTATCCACCAGTTCCTGGCACAAATTCATGCTGCAGCTTTTGCTTGTCAGTGAACATCTGAAGCACAGACTTCACAAACTGCGCAGCAATCCGCTGCAGCTTCAAGCCTTACTGTAGAACTGTATGTCGTGTTCCCATAAGAGGCATAACCTGCCAGTGATCTCCGAAATGATACTTTGGTGGTCCCTGCTGACGATTTTGCAAACTTTCTTAACATTTTTGGCTATGCAACCTGAATGTTCACAATCTGTAATTGAAATTTACCACATTAGAATTGAGAAAACAAGTCAAAAGTCTGTATGATATTATCAGTGAAAATGGGTGTGAGCATTTCATACATTCCCATTGTATTTTTCTGGAGTTTCCTGCAAATCAGCCATTAAAAAATCACGGATTTCACATATGCACAAGAATGAAAACCTGCTGAGAAGCAAGACAGAGGGGTATGGCTGCAAAACTCACTCAAATGGCTCAGAAAGTAGTGATACTCCTGTATGTACAGTGGTACTTGCCTTTCATGGTCCCATATGTGACTTTGGGATTTTGGATGTGCTTGCATATTTGCGAGTGGCACTGATGAATTGAAAATTTATGCATGACAAAATTAAAAGGAGATTATATTCAAGGAATTCCTGCTACTGTTTGGTCCAGAATCTTTTGTGTTCCTGGTTCCTGTCTAATAACATGAAGATTAAAATATACAGATAATTTTGCCTGTTTTGTGGGTGTGAAACTTGGTCTTTCACATTAAGGGGAGAGGCTGAGAGGGTGTTTGAGAATAGGGTGCTGAGGAAGATATTTTTGCTTAAGAAGGAGGAAGTAACACGAGACTGGAGAAAACTGCACAGTGAGGAACTTTATGATTTGTGTTCTTCACTACTTTTATTAGTAGGAAGATCAAATGATGAGATGTGCAAGGAATGTGGCACATGTGGGTGGGTGGGAGAGGAGAGATGCATAAAGGTTCAGGTGAGGAAATGTGAAGGAAAGAGACCACTTGCAGGACATAGGCTTAGAAGGTAGGATGATATTAAAGTTGATCTTAAAATAGAATGGGAAAGTGTTGACTGGCTTGACCTGACTCAGAATATGGATAAGAGGCAGGCTGTAGTGTAGTCTCTGGGTTCTATAAAATGTGGGGTATTTTTTTGACTAGGTGAGGAACTGTTAGCTTCTATAGAAAGACAGCTGCTTGGATTCAGACAGCAGCTGGAAGTGTGCTTCGACATAGTGTTGCACCAACTTGTTGGGACTGCTCATGACATGAGTATCCCAGAGCACGCGTTTGATAGAACAGTGCAAAATGTTATCTTACAATTTGTGTTTCAGAATTGGTCGATCAGGTCGATTTGGCAGGAAGGGTGTGGCTATTAACTTTGTGAAGAGTGATGACATCAGGATTCTCCGAGACATTGAGCAGTACTACTCCACACAGATTGATGAAATGCCAATGAATGGTGATTACCAGTTTAAATTTCAATTGATAGTCTTGGTATCATACACACTGTGCATCGTGTTCAATAACACTATTTGTTAAAACCAACTATTATATACTGTATGTGGGCCAGGTAGCTCAGTCGGTATAGCGACTGACTATGGGCTGGACGGTCCGGGATCGAATCCCGGTGGGAATGAGCTTTTCCGCCCACCCAGACCGGCCCTGGGGCCCACCCAGCCTGCTGCAAAATAGGTGCCAGGTCTTTTCCAGTGGTAAAGTGCGGCCGGGGTGTGCTGCTGACCACTCACCCCCTTCTAGTGTCATGGTCATGGACCTCTACCCACCCTCTGGGTGACACTGGGCCTGCAACGGGATCACTTTACCTTTACCTTTTTTTTTATTGTATACTGTATTGTGTATATTAAATGACGTATTAATTTTCACTCAGATGCATTATAGCATCCACTGATGCCATCTTCTGGGAATCCGGTCTTAGTGTAGTTTCTTGTCAACACATCTGAATGGTGATCTAAGTGACTTCAGAATGACTAAAATCACTTGATATCCGTCTGTTATATTATTGTATCTGTGAGGTTTAAATTACATTCATGTAACTGGCAGATATCAAGTTCTTATAGTCATTCCGAAGTCACTTGGATCGCCATACGGATGCGTTGAGGAGAATGTACAGTGAGACTGAACTCCCTGAAAATGGCATCACAGGATGGCAAAATGCTTTGGAGTGAAAATTAGTATGTGATTTAATATACGCAATATAGTTCATAAAAGTTGGTTTTAATAGACAAGTGTTATTCAGTCTCCAGTGTCAGGGTGTGAAGGTGACTGCACCACTGAGCTCAATTGGTGCAGATGTACTTCAGCTTCTGAAAAATCTGCCTTTTACAAACTGTATTTTGCTGGTATGGAATACAGAAGAGTCTTGATGTCTGTGTTTAATTGGGACCGGTATAATCTTAATGAACATTGGAGACAGCTTGGCAATCAAAATGCCCATTTGGCTGTAAGAACATCTGTTTTTAATAAAACAGCGTGCATTTTGGAAGCTTAAACTACATTAAATGATTGATGGACAGTGTCATTCCATAAAGCATGGAATCAGTCAGCCTCGCTTAATGCAAGGCACAGTGTGACTGAGGTGAGAATTCATTGCAATAGCAGGATATGGGAGAACACTGACTTGTCGGACACGTAGTCCCTTCCCGATTTGTCGGAATCATTCACGAGGTCAAGACATGATACTAAATTGGATCAAAATCCCAAACATCAATTTTCACGGACTTCAAGACGCTACTGTAGTTATTCATTGTTACAGGTGATTTTGTACTACAGTATAACCCACCAAATTCAGTTGTACTGTTCACACTTCATTATGAAGTGTCACATTAAAAATTGTAGTCCACCAAATTTTTTGATAACAGTTCAATTCTCTGAAAATGTTCTCATGCGACAGTTGCACTGCAGAGTGTCCTTACTTTGATACATTTATCAATAAAATTTGTCTTTTACAGTTGCTGACTTGATCTGAAGTGCCGAGAGAGAAGATTGACACTACAGCATGACCACGAAGAACATCAGCTATTAAACCAGCACTTGTATTTGTCTTACGTATATGCACTTCTTTTGTTATTATATCGATTATCCCTCCGATAATCTTTACTTCACAGCGTTTACTGTCTGTGTGGGTCCTAATTACTGCTGTAAATTATATATGTAGCCCATGTCATTCCTACAAACACAAAAGTGATAATATACATTGGGTGCAGAAACTAGTGTAAAATGGCCTCACCATAACTAAGCTACAAGGAATTTGTAATTACACAGGAGAGACAGAGAGAATGGCAATGTAGCAATAACCTCCATTCATTTGTCTCATGGAAATGCAACATTAGTGACAACTTCTGTCTGTTAAGTGGCCTGTCTTATTTAATTCAAACTAAATCTTCATTTAATATCTTTCTGGGGGAAGAAAGGTCAACACTTATGGAAAGAAGACATTAAATTTGTGTTCTGCTTGACCCATTTATGTATGCTAATATGCAAAGCCATTGAAATTACAGCACTGAAACGGTACGGGCCCACAAGGACCGTTTTCTGTTTTGTGTACATTCTTATGAATGTCCTTGAAAGACCCTAATTGAATTCAGTGACTCAGCCAAAACTGTACAAAGGCAATTGTCAATTAAGGGCTTATATTTGATACCGGATTAGTGAGAAGAGTCACTACTAGAAATTAAGTTTTTACATGTATTGTACACCCACAGTTTTATACTTGAGTATTTGTTCAACTTAGATTAATTAAATTTATTTTAGACCAACATTAGATCTACAGTAGTACTTCTGACTCAAGTATTTATCTAAAGAATGTGAAAACAAAAATGTCAACTGACATCACTGAAGCCTGTGTCCTGTTCCAACTTTCAGCAATGTAAGTTTAAGGCAGGAGACAGAAGGATGCTTCAGCAAGCATATGGATGATATTCTTGCATTGCAAGATATTACAGCAAGCAAGTGAAACATTAAACTTTGAGCCACAAGCTGTGCTGTGTATTATTCTACTGGAAACTAACTCCATTGAACAGAGTCCTTGAGAAGCTGGTAATTCCTCAGCTTTTCAGAAATTCCCCACTTCATATTAACCTTTAGGCACCATGCATCCTATATATAGGACAGGCGTGCTGCTACTTCCCAGAGTGTGCTTTTTATATATTTAGTCAACGAATATATTATTTAATTATTTTTTTAGACTTTCACAATCTTCATTTATTCCTCCACAAAATGTCGTGTATTTCCTAATGTTACCCTTCTTGGTTCATAAAATATTCACATTGTACTTAAATGGTATGCTAAACTGTAAATGTCCAGCTGCAGGGCCAAAGGGTTAAACCTGAACATGCATTACCATGTTCACAGGAGCTCACCAGTTGTTCTTATCCTCAACCAGATGGATCCAGTCTACACCCTCCCACCATATATAGCTTTGATTCATTTTAATATTATCCTCACGTTTATGCCTCTGTCTTGCAAGTGGTGCTTTTTTTTTTTCAGCTTCCCCCACCAAAAACCTTGTATGCACTTCCCCCCACATATGCCTCATATTCAATGAGGAGTACAGATCATCATGTTCTTCATTACGCAGTTTTCTCCAGTCTCCTGTTACTTTCTTGCTGTTAGGCCCAGATATCTTCCTCAGCACCCTGTTCAGGAACACCCCCAGCCCATGACCTTCCCTTATATTAAACACCAAGCTCCAAATCCATAGAAATCAACAGGCAAAGATCAGGAGGGTGGAGGAACAGGTGACATTGCACAGTTTGTCCCTGTAGCAATATTTATATCAGAATGGAGTTAAGTCTTGATGGATGGTAAGGCATGCCAGGATGGAGTGCATTTCCAGTGTTCCAGGGATGATCTCTGGCCATCTCACCCAATACATAATGTTGGTGGTGGGTTTCCAGAATGGAAGCTCATTTGGGGCAAGGCTGATCACCCAAAAAGGTTCCATTGCATTCTGGTACCAAACAAGCTTCAAATTATGTACTTACAAAAGTAATTAACAAGTACAAACTTTAAGAAACTAGAACAGTATTAGGATATGGCTTACTCATTACCCATACACAGTACAAATACAAATAACTCCACCACACTTAAAAAAAGTTTTCCCATTGTTGGCCCAGTTTGGCCCAGAGGGTGGGTAGAGGTATAGCTCTACTCTTCCATGACCATGGCACTAGAAGCGGGTGAGTGGTCAGCAGCACGCCCTGGCCGCACTTTACCCCTGGGAAAGACTGGGTACCCATTTTACAGGAGGCTGGGTGGGCCCCAGGGCCGGTCTGGACAGGCGGAAAATCTCGTTCCCACTGGGATTTGATCTCGAACTGTCCAGCCCATAGTCAGTCGCTATACTGACTGAGCTACCTGGCACACCTACCACGCATACCTTGTGTTAAACTGTTCATATCTGACTTTTCTTTTACTTTGCACAACATAATACAGCAGACCTGCCTTGTCTGCACCTCTGTTTGTTCGCAGAAGAACTGCTATGCTAACATGCATTGCAGTGTAGGCCTGTCCCTCATTGGAGGTTACTCTTTTGCAGGCACATGTAGTAACAAAAGGCCACCCATATGTCTGCTTGTCTCATGCAGTTCCTACCAAGTTATGCGGTATGGGATGTACTTAAACTCTACACAATTTTTAGAACTGTTACCCTCATGTTTTAATAATTCCTGGAATTTGTGTAGTACCGGTGAAGAATGGATGTCGCTGGTAGAGAAAGTGGAATTGGACAGTTGAAGAAGCAGTACTACAGCTGGATACCATTACTGTATAAACTGTTGATTTGTTATGTTATGAATAATGAAGGCATGGCATTGGAGGCATTACTTGCAGTTGGACACCATTAGAGTGTAAACAGGGATTGATTCATGTTATAAAGAATGAAGACATGGCACTGGAAGCATTATGGCCAGTGTTTCAGTAGCATTCCCTTTAATTCTAGGGTTTCCCCAACTGGCAGGACAAAACAAGGAACATACTTATGTTCACCCTGCAGTTCCAGATGGAGGAGTCTCAGATTTGAAAGTTCTCGACTCTCAAGCTGCTAAGTTATCTAAGGAGGATCTTGACCAGCCAAGTGCTCAGGGAAACAGAAGATGAAGATTCTGATACTTTCATGGACAGGCCTCAGATGCTGACTACCAGAGCTCAGAAGAAACGCCTTTAGACAACTTACTCCATCATTTGTGTGAGATTAGCCGTTTCATGGATTAGGTGCTTGAAATTTCAGTATACCATTCGGGCTGTCATGGCACCACACAGAGAGATGTATAAGGACATACAGAAGTGCGCATGGGTATTGAACATCAACCTTTCTTCACATTGTCGTCAGTCTCCTCCTCCATGGTGCATTCTATGCATTACTGAGTCACATTGACAAATTTCAGCTACGAACAATGATATCATCCAAAGAACACAAACACTAATGTTTTCATGTTTATTAATTAATTAATTCACATGTTTTCAGCTACCCTAACCCCCTTTTCCTATATAAACTTCACCCTTTTCAATTTTACTGTTTGCTGGATTTTGAAGAATACAGATGTTTAAATATGTATTTTAATAAGGAGACCATAATATCTAAATATATAAAGTGTTAGTACTCACCCATTAAGTGTGACCTGTTGCTGGTTACAGCTGCCCAGTTAGGAGTACATGATGAAGTTGCAACGTGCAGAATTCCAAATATTCACCTGTCGTGGATACCCTAATTTTGGGTTCATTCTTGGGTGCGGGTGGACAGATATATTCAAAACAGCTTCCTTTCTAAGACCTTCTGATCACCACACTGTCACTCACTTAACCACAACAAGCTTCATGGAAATGAATGTGTTTTGATTCTCTGCCACTCTGAAAGTTGATCAGCTTCCATTGAATATTATATGGTGCTTCTCTGATGACATCAGTTCCTTGAGCATCTTATGAGGTATGTGGCTGTCCATAGTCTGCACCACAGCTCACATGTGTGGGTTGCAGTATGAAAAAATGTGTAAATTTTGTTTCAAGAACAAAGGTGTCTTTGTTTGGAAAGCCTTAACAACCATATACCCTGTGCATATATTGCTGAAGTATAGATTCAAATTATCTGAGTGTTCCATGGTGTAGACAAGAAATGCCAATATGTTTCCCAGTTTGTATGTCTTTGAAAAATTTTATCTTCACCTTTCACTTTCAAAAACACAATCATTTCTTCATGTCTGTTCCACACTCTTTCATGTAAATCCCACTCTCCCTGGAAGACTCTGCTAGAGCACAAACTTGGAACTGTGGAACGGTATGGTAAACCAGCGTGTCCAGCACCCCCATTATGCAGAAAACTGTAGTTTCATAACTTTCACAGAAGTAACTGAGCATTCCAGTGTTCTGGCATGTGATGACCTGCATCAGAGGGGGAATGGTTTGCTTTCACCTTCAAGGGTCAAGATCAGTGTTTCTCAACCGCCGGGCCGTGGCCCAGTACCAGGCCCTGGCATCAATTATACCAGGCCGCGATAGGTTCTCCTGGAATTTGTCATTTAGTTTTCTAAGCAATTTTCATTAATAAATGTTTTATAGTGGAAATATTCTGAGGAGAAAAATATTCGTGAATGTGTCAAAAAACTCAAACCCAGATGTTGGCCTGAGGAAACTACAATATGCTACAAGATTTCATTAGTCCAGTGATTGACAACTAATTTAAATGTAATTTTATAGTTGTCAACATGCCACACCATATACATAAGTGTACTAATACTCTTCATGATTATGCCATAATTAATTATTAATACTTATGTTAGTTTAATGTATGAACTTAAAAAAATGGAAAGGTATTTACAAGTAAATTTGTTGGGACCGGGCCATCTTATGAAAAAAGAATTTACCAGGCTGCGGTCTCACAAAGTTTGAGAAACACTGCTATAGATGAATTGGCCACTCACATAATGACAACAAAATCACATCCCAGAAGACCAGTCCTCAAGCATATGAAATGTCTGTAGGTCAGTCCTTTTGCTCAAGATTTGTAACTGGTTATCACACAAATCATGTTCAGAAGTTTTACAAGGCACCTACAGGTGAATCATGCAATGACAAACTGTATTTCCCTGTCAGAACCGCCTCCACTAGTGACATCTTGCATTCTTTCCAAAAGGCCCTGTTTTTTTACTGCCAGGCAGTCAGTTGCTGACTTCTCAATGCAAAGGCACAGTTTCAATCCCATGTCAGTCCATGTGGAATTTGTGGTGGGCAATTTGGCACTTGGACAGGTTTTTCTCCCACTAATATAGAGTTCCCCTGTCAGTAACAATTCCCCTTCACTCCTCTCCCCAATACAGATTCTCACTAGTTGTGCCCTTCATCGCTTCTAAGGAGAGTAATTCACTCCAGCAGATTGGCTGTTCACACCCACTATACATATCAGTAATTAACCTGCATCACTTCCAGCAGTACCATCATCCAGTTACAAGGGACAGTCAAATGCAAACATTAAAAGTGTGCTAAAAATTCAAAACACAGCTTGATTGTCTTGTAAGTTGACAACAATGATACTCATGGTTTGAAGAGTGGCTGACAGGTGGCAGTACAATGCAGGAATGCAACACGACGGCACAGTACTTTTGTAAAGATGGTGGCCCCGCTTGCAACATGCACCAAAGAAGAACAGCGTTTTGACATCCGTTTTTTAAGTAGTGAAGGGGTGAAACCCATCAAAATTCATCGACGAATGAAAGTTCAGTATGGTGATGCATGTCTGTTACTACAGCAAGTGTATGAGTGGACTACAAAGTTCATGAACGGCATTAGTTCTGTAACAGACTCTCCTTGACCTGGTCAGGCACACTGAGTAGTGACACCAGAGGCCATTGCAGCAGTTGAAGCCATCAGGAAAGAAAATCACCACATAACAGTGACTGAAATAGCTGCACATCTGGATATGAGTCATGGATCAGCAGACAACATAGAAAAATGAAGTCATTGTGTATCTTTTGTGTTCAATAAATGAAGGGATAAAAATATTCAAGGGTTTCATTTGACTCGCCCTCATATATTGAGCTGCAACTGAGATACTAACTCACTATTTATTTCTTCTAGATCATGCAGCTGTTCTTCAAGATAAACTTAACATGTGTGAACATCATTATCTTTCCTAGGCAAACGTTTTCAGCTACATACAATGTACAGTGTTTTCACAATTTGTTGTGGTTGCAATTTGCAAAAAATTTGCTTGTCACCATTTTCTGCACCAGGTTCTATGACATAATTCACATTTGACACCAGTTCCTTACCTTTTATTGCTCTTGTATTCAGAGATAAACTGACACAGTATCTTTGATGTTCAGGTGACTGTGCATCGTGATAAATTCTTATAATAAAACCAACTAGATGCAATAATTTCTCAAATTTATTTTTGGAATGAAAATCTACATGTTTCTGACAGTTCCTCTGTCCATCATCAGGAGTTTTTCACTGTACACAGAGCAGTGGTTTATGTCATACAGATTTGCTGACAGCTTGTGAGCAGGATTAGGATGGAACCAGTTTACGAGCAGGATCGGGATGGAACTGGTTCTGTCCTGAACCTGCTCGCAAGCTGTCAGCAAACCTGTATGACATACACCATTGCTGTGTGTACAGTGAAAAACTCCTGATGATGGACAGAGTAACTGTCCGAAACATGTAGAATTTTATTCCAAAAATAAATTTGAGAAATTAGGGCATCTAGTTGGTTTTATTATAAGAATTTGACACAATATCATGTATGTATTTCAGTAAAATTATACAGAACTGTGTCACTGTAAATTAGACACTGAGGTACGGATCCCAAATTGGCGAAGGCATACTGTGTTTACCTGAATATGAGAACATAGTTTCTTCCTAATTCATCTGAAAAAATGGGGATTGGGAAAGGGGTCACATTATAATCGTGCAAGAAGTTAAACATGTTCTGTATTGACATCTTCCTGAAAACTGCAGAATTGTTACGAGAGATTTCTTATATGCAGGGTCATTGAATACTGGGGTGAATACAGTATATAACATCCCACACTTTGTTACAAACCCCACATTCACTATTTCCTTCTGCTTTCTTGCACCTATTTCACACAACTAAAGTAACTATTCACATGATTTATAAAGAAAAACATATGTGAGATTTGAGACTGTCACATCAGTGTTTCTAAGTATATGATGCTCTGTCACTGGGCAAGTGGTTCCTGGGCTCCAAAATTAACATGGTGCTGTAATCGTGAAGTGTGCAGCTGGCCAAGAAGAATTCCTGTCATACCCCTGAAAGCCTGAATCATTAAAAATACAGGATTATTGAAAATGAATGTCAGGGTTTTAACAACTTGTCAGTTTGGAACGATGTTTGATGTTTGTAGAATCACAAACGGTGCACCTGCAGAGCACCTGTAAGGTATGTAACAAAAACTTTGAATGTTGTTCTATTAAATAAAAAAATACATATACTCCTATCTCAAGTTTATTGTGTATGACAAGTTGTTAAAATCCCGACTGTCATTTTGAATAACCCTGTCTATATCTTTAAAGTTTCCACTACTGCATAATGTTTGGCCAATATCAATTTTCTGGAACATGTACTTTGACCCTAACTGTCAACTGTCCCACCCAGCCTCTGGTGCAATGGGTACCAGGTCTCTTTCCCAGGGGTAAAGTGCAATTACCTAGCCACCACCTTCTAGTGCTGTGCTTAAAGAGAGACTGAAACTATAACTCTACTCCCCCTCTGTGCCTTCATGGACTGTTCTAAGGTGAACTTCATCTCTACCTGTGAACTGTCATGAACAGACCCACCATCACACAACAAGCCATGTGTTATGTAAGCCACCAACACAGTGATCCATTCCACTTTCATCACCTGCAAGGTTTGATACTCCCCCACCCCTTAGAGAGTACAATAAAAGTATGAGGCATGTCCAACTGCAACCCATTTGAAGACGCTACTAACAGGTGAAGTGACTGCAGAAGTTACACAAAACCACCACAGGCATTTATTGAAATGAATGGTATTTGGGTTTGAGACCTCTGGGCCCAATGCACCTAGGCCTTAAGACAGGCCCTTTGTACCCCATGTTTTTACTAAGTTAAAGGAGCCCTGTTCCTTTAACAAAGTTCCAGATGGCCCCTATACTTAGTTTCCTGATATCCTCACGGTCCAAAAAGAAGGAACTCAGATATGGCCAAGGCTTCACACTCACACAAAATGTGCACGGAGGTTTCCTCCTCATTACTGCATTTCCTACAAGTGGGGTTATTACTCAACCTCATTACATATAAATGTCTTCTAAAGGTGTTATTTCCAGTAAGCAGGCCAATAACAACCCTGGATTGTGTCCTATTAAAGGACAATAATCAGGCCCCTGTAGCCAGGTCAGGACCAGATATCAATTCTCGAGCCTGTCTCTGTGTACTGCAGGGACATGCCACAATACCAGATGCTGTTTTTCCATCCAGCGTTTCATCTTTCTTCTCATTTTCTGCCTAGAGACCCCCAAGAAAGGCTCAGATCCAATAAACCGTTGAACAGAACTGTCCCTTTGCGAGCTTGTTGGCGATTTCATTTCCTCTCACTCCAGCATGTCCAGGGACCCAATATAGCCCCACCACAGGCACTTAAGTAGCAATCCAACTGAGGTACAAGCTGACATATCCCATGTGCACAAAACTCCCTGGACTACCGGCCAACCATTGTACCATGGCAACAATGTGAGCTAATCCCAGTTGTTCTTGAATTCTTGTCATTTGCTGCCTGCCATTCGAAAGATATGCATTCCATACACAAATAACACCATACACGGTACACATCCACCTATGAATTTTGGCAGGGACCCTTCCCCCCCAAAAAACAGAATAACTGCCCTTGGGTCCTACTGAGAAGGATGAACCACCTGGCATGCCTTCTTTAAACTGTACTGGCCACTCAGCAAGTCCACTGCTGCTCCGTACAAGTGTCTGCCAGTGTGGTCACCAAGTCAAACGCATAGCTGCTCTATCTACACTGCCACAGCAGTGTCATAAATGGGTGTCAGTTATTTATGCCTCATACGTATCAATATAGGGTGAATGAAGAACGCAGCAAATTGGCCATGTCAGTAAGCCTACTCAGTGGCAGAGATTACGAAGATTTACATCTAGCTGATGTCTTTAGTGACGTGCCCACAATAATGTCCACAAGGTGCTATAGAACTGCCTTCAAAATATTTTTGCTCATAAAATCAGCCCCTTTACAAGCCTGGAGTGGCCCAGAGGGTTCTAGGAAGTTAAGGTTCCCAGATTACATGACAATGGCACAGGATGGTGGTAGGGTTGTCAGCCTTACACACCGGCCGCCTTTATCCCCACGAAACGCTCCTGGTACTCATTTCTGTAAGAGGCCGAGTCAACCCCAGAGTCGTAGTGCAATCGGAAGGATTTTGTGTCAATGAAAATCTCCAATGACACCAGCTAGGATCGAACCAGCGACCTTCCAATTTGTAGCACAGCACCTTAACCACTGTGCTGCTGCGGTCCCCTTTTAAAGCCACTGACATATTTTGTTGTGATCTCTACAGTCATTTCCCAGTGAGTATTGGACAAACTGTATTTGTTGTAAGAATCAGCTGCAGTAAACCTTACGGCTTGTTACTGCCTTGTAGCGTAAAACATTACTAATTACTCGTGTAAAGGAAAACCAACTTGATGCACAACTTATTCTTAGTATATTTCGTCAACCTCTACATGTTTTGGGCATATCTAGGCCCATCATCGGGAAGTACAACTGTTTGTATACAACAATTGGTACTTACTATTCTTTTTAGATGACTGTCTGTTGTCCTGGTTGGATTGGAACCAGGACAACAGACAGTCATTTAAAAAGAATAATAAGTACCAATTGTATACGTAAGTACCAATTGTATACGTATGGTTGTACCTCATGATGATGGGCCTACATACGCCCAACAAAACATGCAGAGGATGGCGTAATATACTAAGAATAAGTTGTGCATCAAGCTGGTTTTTCTTTACACAATTAAATCGAGATGAACCATCAACAAAACATAAAAATTACTAATTACATTTACAGAGGAGTTTAACTTTGTCCACGACCAGTGAAGTTATTGCCAAGAAAGAAATGACCTCATAATATGAAAGAAGTTTTGGTCATTGCAGTATATTTGCAGTTCAAAACATGTTGCAGTCTTGCTTTTTGTTGTCTTTTGTAGTCCTGAATGAACTGACCTTTTGTTTACTTGTGTTTGTGGTGGCTAAAGTACATTACTTATAACAAGTGATTTATAATTACTATTACTTGAAGGTGTCCATCTGTTATTGTATTATTTTGTATCTTACAAATCATCAAAATTTACAAGACAAGAAATAAAGGTAAAGGTATCCCGTTACAGGCCCGGTGTGGCCCAGAGGGTGGGTAGAGGTATAGCTCTACTCTTCCATGACCGCGGCACTAGAGGGGGTGAGTGGTCAGCAGCATGTCCTGGCTGCACTTTACCCCAGGAGAGACTCAGTACCCATTTTACAGGAGGCTGGGTGGGCCCCAGGGCTGGTCTGGACGAGCAGAAAATCTCATCTCCACCCGGATTCGATCCCAGACCATCCAGTCCATAATCAGTTGCTATACAAACTCAGCTACCCAGCCCACACAAGACAAGAAATAATATTCACAAATAAATGAGGGAATTTACTAATAAATAAGTCAAGCAATGTGAATGGGAAGCAAAATATTGCATGGATCTTTCATACTACTGCCAGAACAGCCAATTGCTGTAGAGTTTCTGTAACGCGGGAAAAACAAATAAAGCAGTAAAATTAAAAATTCAAAGACTGCCTTCTGCACACCCTGGGCAAGCACAAGCCTGGAAAATTTAGAGGTGCAACAAATATGAATGATTTGATTTGCGTTCTTGTGTAAAGCATAGTCCTCGACTTCTACACTAATTTAAAACTTGTACAAAACTGGGAAATACCTTCCAATTTATAAACAAATGAATGCATTTACCCTGAGGGAACAATTGCTAAAAGAAGTGCTGCACAAATTGGATGAAACACCACAGTAAGAGCTGTTTTGATAGTCACCGGGGCTTATACAGTGGCACTGTAGACACAATTAAATTAACTTCAAAACAAACAATGGAGAATTTTACTTAGATGAGACTTAGACAGACAGTAACCTGACAGTCAGAATGTGCTGACAGAGACAAGAGGTCGGTGGACAGTAACTGTGCGTATACAATCTGAGAACAGATCCATCTCAAGCAAGCAGGAACAGCAGGCAGTGACTAACAGGGATAAGCGAATTCTGACACATGGATCAGAAAAAATTTATTACCCATGTACACAGTTTCAGGTAAAAAAAATATAAAACCGTTCCAGAACAGCTGAGAAGGCTGGATCTAGACCACAGGCTGAAGTCTGCGCTTCCGTGTCACACCATTCCTATGGATACTGATGGTGTTACGAGGTACAGGACATACTGACTTACGCTTTGTAAAAGGTAAGTTTGTCCTTTCCAATGAAATGGAATTTTATTTTTCTTGTTTCTTTCTCCCTCAGTAAAGGCAAGTGACCTACACAGCCAGTCATGGCAGAGATCATCAGAGCAGAACCCAAGAGCCTAATTTTGTGCTACACAGATTTCCGTCTTTGTAAATACCCAACTTGACACACAATTCCTTTTCTTACATTTGTTTATTCCAATCCTCTACATGTTTCAAGCAACCAAGTGCTCAACATGGGGAGAGTCAGTCGTATCAATATGACCTCTGGTATATGTCACTGTATGTAGGTGACTGTGTGGTATGCAGCTTTAGATGGAGATGAGTTCCATCTAAACCTGCATACCACACGGTTACCTACACACAGTGACATACACCAGAGGTCATACTGATACAACTGACTCTCCCGATGATGAGCATGTGGTTGCTCAAAACATGTAGAGAATTGGAATAAACAAATATAAGAAAAAGAGTTGTGCATCAGGTTGGTTACTTACAAAGATTGTAACAAGATGCACGGTCAACAGAACATAAAAAACAGATTTCCAGTTCTACATAGCTATCGGTAATATTATTACTTTAAGGCTCATTACTGCATTCACAAGACCATGCTACTTGCTGCCTACTGTGAGCCAGATTAATCCAGTCCATGCCCTCCCATCACATTTATTTAAAATCAATACTAATATTACCCTCCCACCTACACCTAGGTCTAAAAGATGGTTCCTTTCCTTCAGGTTTCCCCATCACAGACCCTGTAGGCATTGAAAGCAACACAGTCATTAAAACAAGAAAGTCCATAAAACCAAACTCAGTGGATGCCACCCATCTCCACAATAAAAAAAGTTTTCAAAAAAACTATTTTTTATGCTCACAATTCATACATCTAGTGGAAAACCTACACTTGCAGGATTTGTGAAAGACAGATACAAAATACGGGCAACTTATGCAAAATCAACTTACATGTCAATTGATGAGCCATAAAACATCTCAATACACTAAAGCAGGGTTGCAAAGATCCTGGGTACCAGGTGACCCAGGAAACTAAAATTTGTACCATGATGCGTAATATTTGTGGGTTGTCAGTGTGGGGCTTACATCTTGTCACCCTTCCAGTGCCTAGAATTTTGAGGTCACTCCTAGATTCTTGGAAAATTTGTATACCCCTAATCCAGAAGATTGTACTAAACCATCCTATTATTTCCAACATGTTTTGGCCTGTGCTTATCCATCATCAAGGAAATAATTCATACAAAACATGGAGAATTTCCTCTTGAGATGTAACTCCTAGAAGGCATCCTTTTTCCAGAAAACAGCAGTCCCATCAATGTTGAAAATTTTTGGTGAATATCTTCCCTTCTCAATAATAAGCTGCAGTTCCTTAACAGTCAGCTCAGCAGCTACAGTGTCAGCAGAAGCAGCTTCTCCCTCTCATTTCAACATTATGAACACTATGTCTTCTTTATCGTTGCACCGTGCATTCTGCAGTTTATTTAATTAATACACCAACAAATGCACATGTATTCGTTTAATGATCTAAAATTCACATTAAAACACTTAAAACGCTCCTACATGTTTCGATCATACCATCATCCTCAGGGAGCCTACGTTGTTCCTTGCTAAAGTTATAGTTTAAAAACACTCAGTGATTTACATTGTTATGTTGAGTTGGTGTTGTGGCAGCATGTCATGTGTCGTGTGTGAGTCGTACGCTGTTCAGAATGAGCCTGGCTATGGATGTGTGTTGTGTGACGTATAGCATGAGAGTCTCACGCTATATGTCGCACAACGCACATCCATAGCCAGGCTCATTCTGAACAGTGTACGACTCACACAACAATGTATGGTCCCTGAGGATGATCGTATGATCAAAATACGTAGGAGCGTTTTAAGTGTTTTAATGTGACTTTTAGATCATTAACTGAATACATGTGCATTTGTTGGTGTATTAATTAAATAAACTGTATGTCTTCGTGAAGTTTCACAATGAACCTGAACTTGCAGTAAGTGGATTAGCATTACCATCATGCTTTGACAGATTCTCGTAGATAAAATGAGCTTTCGCTTGAACTAGAACCTTGCTTACAGGCGCATGACATTGATTCTAATCCTTGATCCAAGCACACAATATTTTTTTCCATATGTTCCATTGCACAACTTTTAGTGCTCACTTTAGTTCCAGCCTTAGCACTTCCTCTAAGTCCATTAGAATTATCATGAATTGTATGTACCATGCTCTTGGCTTGGTCAACAGCATAACAATGCATCCGCCTTTCTCAAGCCGATTTATTCCTTCTGACTTCTTTTCAATATTGCTTGTCTTTGGCTAACAAAGAGAGACAGATAGAAAGCAATCGAACATTTTTGAAAGGAAAGTGTATAGACGAATTTTAGGTCCAGTACACGACAATGAAAAAGAAAATTGTAGGATATTAACCAATAAAGAAATTTATGCAAGTGTTAAAAAACCAACTATAAAAGAGACAATAAGGTTAAATAGATTACATTGGTTTGGGCATGTACAGAGAATGGAAGGAAATAGAATTCCCAAAAGGGTATTATATATGAATTTGGGAACAACAAGACTTAGAGGTAGACTAAGAAACAGATGGTAAGATGAGGTGAGTGAGAATGGAAGAACAGTTGGTGGGGAAGGACGGCAGGAAAAAGTACATAACAGAGAGGAATGGAAGACGCTCCTGAGAATGGCAAGGAATCGTTGCATTCTGCACGTGCCATGGAATGAATGTATGGTCTTTGGCTGTTTTCTTTTTATCTGGGTTGCAGTAGGAGACACAGACTTGAATTTTTTCACTCATTTAATAATGTGGGGGGGGGGGGCTTAAGTAAATGAAAATAAACACACCGTCTAATATCAACCTCACAAAAGCGGCAAGAGCACAATGACTGACACAGTTCCCAGCATGGATAAATGTGGTTTCCATAGAGTGCAACATCTCACAGTCTTGATGTGCATCTTATGTTTCACAGATTCTTGGCAGTGAAACAAAGTGCAGCCAGCCAAGAGACACTAAACTGAAAACAAGAGAGTGTAAATGAAGAAGCAGTGTAAAATGGTAACAGACATTACAGAAAAAAGGCATAAAACAGGGCCTATGTGTATTCTGTTTTCATCACAGCATCTACCACTGCAAATTATACATGTTATTAGATTTACCTCCTAATCAATATATCAGCTAAGCACAGGCCAACACTTGTCACAAATAATAGTGCAAAGGAGTGGCAGAAGGTTTTATACCATCTTCTAATGCGCAAAGTTTGCATTTGAATAATTAATGTTGTAAGTCTGTGTGTGCTAAATACAAATAATTGGAAAGCTGACATCCCTTACACTTCATTCACGGCTATTCCGAGTACTTGCAAATGAATCTTCCCAACAAATAATACAAGGTAATTTGAAATGATTGTCGGGGTTTTAACAACTTGTCATACACAATACACTTGAGATAGCAGTATATGTATCCAAGTGTTTGTTACATATCTTACAGGTATTTGGAGTGTTGTTCTATTAAATTAAAAAATACATATATTCCTATCTCTAGTGTATTGTATATGACAAGTTGTTAAAACCCCGACAATCATTTCGAATAACCCTGTATTTAAAATTTTCAACACATCTGTACCAAACACAGAATATTCTTCCTTTATTTTGGAAGTTTTCTGGACAACTTAAGTGACACTAATTATGATAATGTATTTACTTGAATATAAGATAATTTTTTTTCCTAATTCCATCACCTGAATATAGAGGGATGCCTTATAACCACACACAGACTTCAACATATACAGCACAGGTGTTTTCTGGACATGGAAGACTGCATGGAGAGTATCGATATATGTAGGGCAATTTTATAGTCAGATAAATACAGTGTATAACACGTGTGAACAACAATGCTGTCCATCAACTTACACATCCATAGTGGATGAACAGTTTCCACAATAATGAATTATCTTCCACATCACACTAAAACTTAAACTCCTTGTATTTCTTTGCTTGTTTATCCTGGTGCTGCTGACGCTGTTTCCTCTTATTCTGCAACAAAACAAGAATTTAAATATGACTCAGACTTTTATTCAACATTTCTGTTGTTCTTGGTCTCTCACCAACAAAATAACCAAGGGATGAAGTGATAGCCAACTAAATAACTAACCAACCAACCAAATAATCAATGAACTAAATAATTAATTTGTCTCCCATAAATCCAACCCCTCGTCTGTACCTTGGGGTATCTTAGATTCGTACTCTACAGTACCCTGGGTCACGTGGAAGACGGTAACATTTGTGGAGGGTATACCCTGAAGGGGGTTGCTACAAAATATGCTGGTTAATGGGGCTCTGGTCTACCCATGCCAAGGTGGAAGGTATCGTGCCGAAGGCTGCATGGCACTGGGGTGGAGACAGCAGTGTCGTTGACGATCCCCTTGGGGAATCAGGCTGCACCCCACTGTATGTAGGTCTTCTGTCTCTGTGAATGGTGGCCTTATGTTTGTCCTTGATGTATGTAGGAGGGTTCCTTTTGGGGACTTTGGCAGACATACATGAATAAATGAATGAATAAAGAGAATCCCCTCACTTGGCCAGTGGCTCTGGTGATGGAGTATCCCTGTCAATGGGGACACTGTTAGGGAACATGGAGGGGGCTCCCTTACCGGGGACTCTGAGAGAAAGACAATAAGAGATATATTAAGAGAGACGTAAAAATGCCCTGCAAGCGGGTATCTCTCTCCCTAGGGGCCCCACTGGGGAACCTGGAGGGGATTCGCTTGCTGGGACTTTTTGAGAAAAAAATGATAGATATCCGGGTTCCTATCTTGGACCCAGAGGATATTAAGATTTTAAGTCTGGGGCCTTCTGGAACTTTGGTAAAGGGACAGGGCTCTCCTGAGCTGATATTAGATTATGGGGCAAAAAGGGCCATAAGGTCTACGTGCATCGGGACTGTTAAGGGCTCGAACCCAACGTAAATTTATCTATCTATCCAACTAATTAATTAATTTTAGGGAACGGAGTCCTTCATTGAAAGCTAGTCCAGACATTTCCAGCATATTATGGAAACCCAAGGCTGCCCACTGTGCTCACAACAGCATGCCACTGATACCTATCCACAGCCACATCAGTCCAGTCCATATGCTCCCATCCCATTTCTCTAAGATTAATTTTAATATTATCTTCCCATCTACACCTACCTTTTACAAGTCTCTTTACTACTGGTTTCCCCACCACAACCACATATATATACACTTCTGATGAATAAAAAACCAACTAGATGTCACTTGTTATTTTATTTTACTTCTTGAGACTCAACATTTTTTGGCCATCTGCAGTTCGGTTAGGGTGGTATCCAGGCTGCCAGCAGCCTGGATACCACCCTAACCGAACCGCACCCTAGCTCCAACACACAGCAAATCAAGAACAAAACGGCCAATGTTGTAGTTCAACAAAACAGTTGCAAACTCCTGAAGATGGGCACATTAATGGCCGAAACATGTTGAGTCTCTAAGAAGTAAAATAAAAGTAACAAGTGACATCTAGTTGGTTTTTTATTCGTCAGTTATCACAATAATGCACGGTCCAATAAACATCAGATATACACTTCTCTTCTTCACTGTATGTGCTGCATGTCTGTTACATCTCATCCTCCTTGATTTCATCACAAGAATGATATTCAGTGCCACATAAAAATCATTAAACTCCTCACTAAGCAATATTTCCAGTCTCTTGTTACTTCTTCTCTCTTGGGACCTTATCCTTGAACACCCTCACACAGAGTACTTCCCTTAATGTGAAAGACCAAGGTTTACACCCATGAAGAACAAGATACAATGACATGGATATCCAATTTCGAGAGCACACACAGTGTGTCCCCACTTATCCGTCACGATCTGCATTCACAGCAACTCTACCTCCAAACTGCGTCAGAGCTTAAAGACACTAAGCTGTGGTCCGCAAACTACTGCCAAGTTCTCAGGAAGGATTCACTCTGAATTGTGGGAACTCAAGCTATGTTGGTCTGCGGTTGCTTAAATCGGTATGTCAATCAAACAAAGATAAAAATTTCAAGTTTCCACACTGACGTAGTTAAAGATCTTTGTGGCTTCTGGGATGTGACACTGTGCTGTTGGACAGACAGTTCCAAACATTTCAAGATTTAAAAAAGTGCCCACACATGAACAGTGCAAAAATATTTTTATAATAAAACCAACTAGATGCACTAATTTCTCAAATTTATTTTGGAATAAAACTACATGTTTCAGACAGTTCTGCTGTCCATCATCAGGAGTTTTTCACTTTACACACAGCAATGGTATATGCTGAAAGCTTGCGAGTAGGATCAGGACGTAACGTCCTGATCCTACTCGCAAGCTGTCAGCAAACCTGTGTGACATATACCACTGCTGTGTGTACAGCGAAAAACTCCTGATGATGGACAGAGGAATTGTCCGAAACATGTAGTTTTATTCCAAAAATAAATCTGAGAAACTAGTGCATCTAGTTAGTTTTATTATAAGAATTTATCATGATGCACAGTCACCTGAACGTCAAAAAAGTGCAACAATAATTACAGCAGGCACTATGATCCTTTAGAACTTCAACAACTACTTTCCCAGCAGCACATCACATCACATCCCAGATGCAAAATTATCAAATGAAGATTTACTGTTACAGAATAAAATGAGAGGATAATTATAGCCACTGCAGCCATAGGCTACTTGAGGGCACTGAACGGCACTGCACGAACCACAAAAATTTTCAAATGTAGAAGTGAGATTTATTTAATATGAAGTATTAAGTTGTATGCAATGGGAAAGGTAAAGTGATCCCGTTACAGGCCCGGTGTGGCCCAGAGCGTGGGTAGAGGAACAGCTTTACTCTTCCATGACCGCGGCACTAGAAGGGGGTGAGTGGTCAGCAGCATGCCCCGGCTGCACTTTACCCCAGGAGAGACCCGGTACCCTTTTTGCAGGAGGTTGGGTGGACCCCAGGGCCGGTCTGGACGGGCGGAAAATCTTGTCCCCACCTGGATTTGATGCTGGACCGTCCAGCCCATAGTCAGTCACTATACCAACTGAGCTATCCGGCCCACTGTATAAAAAGGAGTACATGTAAACTGTCACTTCGGCAATGCTATAAGCACAGTCAAACACTAAACCTTAACGAGTGGGATGCAGATGCTATAACCTATTTACGTAAGAACCATTTTACACGTAATATTATCTTACCATTTTCACCTTAGTCTTCCAAGTGGCTGCCTACATAAAACATTCTTCTTCAGGCTTCTCTATATACTTCTTGTATAATGTCTACGCTGTATGTCCAGCCCATCTTAACCTACCTGATTCAACTATATTCAAGGATTACGGATGGAATTTCCAAAATCAGTTTCATTTCCCTTTCATTATGTCTCACACAGACTAAATTACAGAGAAAAATATTTGTTGACAATTATACGATGTCTTTACTTTAGATGACAACTGTTGTTTATCACTGGCAGCTGAAAGTGTGCTGCATGTGAGGGCTGTCAACTGAGTAGGCTATGTTAATACGATCAACAAGCCAACAGGAAAATGGCAACTGATAGCTTCAGTCCCATTACAGGCCCGAGGTGCCTGGAGGATTCCAGGAAGTTAATGTTCCCAGATTACGTGACAATGGCCCGGAAAGGTGGTACGGTTGTCAGCCTTATGCACTGGCCATTTTTACCCCCCAGGAAATAATCCTGGTACTCATTTCTCTTAGAGGTTGATTCGACACCAGGGCCATACTGCGATCGGAAGGATTATGTCAATGAAAAATTCCAATGACAGCATCTGGAATTGAACCAGCGACCTTCCGATTTGTAACAAATCACCTTAACCACTGTGCTATCATGGTCCCTGCTATTTTAAATAATGACCCTATACAAAAATAATTCTTTTCAGGTAGTAAATAATTAAATAATGAAGTCAGATTGCACAGGGGTGCTGATAAGTCCTTAGCCCGACCAGGAAGAAAACAAGCTGATGTTTCTGTTAGAATGGTGTGAATTTCCTTTGGCGCCTTGCCTTGCAGAGGAAAAAAAAACTTGATGACAGCTCGCATCTCGATGTTGAAATCACGCGCGTCCCTGACATGCTTCGAGTTGTTTCCTTCCTGGTCGGGCTAAGGACTTATCAGCACCCCAGTAATGTACCAGACATGAGTGGAAAAAATGTGTGACTCTGACACTTTACTAACCAAATGGATGTGTGATGGCCATGTGTACTAACAGCGCACACTGCGAATTACAGAACATACTGTACCTTCTGCCGAGCGACGTGGTCAGCCAACATGTCCGACAAATCCTCTTTCTGTAATTGTGACTGCTGTTCCCTTATCTGCTGCTCATAGCGCACAGCCATAGCTTCTGTGTCGACGAGATCCAACTCTGACGGATCAAGTGCAAGTTCCACTGTTCCTGAACCTTCGGGGCCTCCTGGACCACGGCGGGTAGGAGCGATTGCTCCAGGTGGAGGTGGTCCAGCCCCTGTCATATCATATATGTGTGTCGAGGCCATCATGGCTCCACCAACACGATCCACACGTTTCTCAGGCAATACTTGGTATAAAACCGGTGTTTCACTTCTGTAATAATGAACAAACAAACAACTCGATAGGGAAATACAATAATACACAAACAATTATCAGGAACATAAGGTTAGTAAATTCATACATCCATCACACTCCCTGCTCAGACACTAGGAATATGAGTTCGCATGCCAAACACAAAGAGAGAAATTCAGATTTTATGTTTCTTGAATTTACATTTTCCATGAAGATTATTGCGGGGTGGGGGATAGAGAGAGAAACCTCAGCAGCATTTTTGTCAACAAAGAAGGACATTAACAACATGTATAATAAAATTAATTATATATGTCGGCACTTACTTACTTACTTACTCCATGGTGCAGAGTCCTTCTTGAGAAACTAACTGGTTTGCAGCTAGTCAAGAAATTCCCCGCATTTCACGGAACCCGAAGGTTCATTACCGCACTCACAAGCGT
>Ga0131853_10001912_pt1 | contig 37202 bp, 30 predicted proteins | sample TergutLab28metaG_FD_92764 | JGI IMG/M metagenome (GOLD analysis project Ga0131853, IMG submission 92764) | Labiotermes labralis P1 segment gut microbial communities from Petit-Saut dam, French Guiana - Lab288 P1 (version 2) (version 2) | ecosystem: Host-associated > Arthropoda: Insects >... | reverse complement strand
CTTGTCTTCGTTTTGCACCAGCAGGAAGAGCAGGTCAAAATCTTTCTGCGTTAGCGCAAGATTCTCGCCGCCCAGGTAGGCTTTGTTCGAGAACACCTCCAGCGTTACCGGCCCCTTGATGATGGTTTCCGGCACCTGCTCCAAGTTGCGGAACATGGTCTCCAGCCGCGCCAGCAACACCTCATATTCAAACGGCTTGGATATGTAATCATTCGCGCCAAGCTTTAGCCCCCGCGCGATGTCGCTCGGCTTGCCCCACGCGGTCAGCATCAGCACCGGGATTTTACTGCCCGCCCCGCGCAGCTCTTTTAGGAGGTCAAGCCCATTGCCGTCCGGCAGTATGATATCAAGGATAATTGCACCCGGCGTCTGCCTCGCAAGATGCTCCCGCGCCTGTTTAAGGTTCGCGGCGGTCAGCACGGTATAGCCCGCGTCCTCTATGGCCTTGCGGTTGTTTTCCAGTATCTTCAGTTCATCCTCGACGCAGAGAACAGTTTTCATGGCCGCACCTCCTCGTCACCCTCCAACGCGGCGTCGATTGTTCTGGCTATCTCCATAATAACTTCCTGCGACTGCCCCAAGAGTTCGTTTGCTTCTTCCGGCCTGCGCCGCGCTGTCTGAATGTTGGTTGAGATAATGGTGAGTGGGGTGCGCATATTGTGGTTCATCGCGCGGTAGAACTCTGTTTTGCGGGTGAGTTCCTGCTGCGCTTCTTTAGCCTGCGCGTAGCTCATTGACAGCATAAAGAATTGAGCAAGCACCATAAACAGATTGTGCGCGGCGGCCGGCATATACAAATACTGCTCAATGGGAGTAAACCGCTGTATCGGCTGGGCAATCGCGAAGATGCCCAGAGCAATCAGGTAGAGGTAGTTGTAATAGTTGTCGTGCAGCCGCTTTGAGCGCAAGGTGCTTATAAATATCATCATAAGCGGTATAAGTGGAATGAATATAACCCGAGAATCTATAGTGCCGAATGGTAAGAATATCGCGGTCAGTATGGGTATGCCTAAAGACACGGCGTAAACAATGCGCTGTACTTTGCCTATGTGCATTTCAAATACAAGGTGGGTAAAGGCCACAAGCCCCACGACTTTCAAGGCCATTATGATTTGGAAGATTGACCGTTCCACATGGCCGTAGTTTCCAAAGAGCAGCAGGAACCCGTTTGATTCCATTGCAAATCGCAGTGCGGTCATTATGCAGTAGAGGGCAAAGGCAAAGTACACCCATTCCCTGCGCCTGTGGAAGAACATAATAAGCTGATACATGAACATAGCGACCAGCACGCCAATGAACAGGCCGAGTAAAACCCTCCGCGCTATTGCGTCGTTGAGCAGGGGGCCCGGTGAACCAACCTCTATGCTGAAATTAAGTCCACTGGAAAACCACGCATAGTTAGATGCTTGTACGATAATCTCGACTTGCCCGTCCACAGGATAGAACGGAATGAAGGCGTTGCGTCCTCCTATTGCCTGCGGCGTCACCTCTCCAACTATTCCGGCCTGGAAAGCCTTTTCGCCGTTAATCCAGACGATAGACGCGCTCGGGATATGGGGGAGCAACATCATTATGGATTGCTCGTTTGTCAGGAGGATTAGGCGGTATGTGGCATACCCGTAGAGCGGAAACCCGGTACTACTCCATGAACCCGGCACTTCTATTACCTCACCGCTGGTAACGATGCCATCTGCAAAGTCCGTAGGCTGTAGAAGCTGGCCGAAGTAGAATTCCCAATCGCCGTCGAGGTTGTGGCGGGTTCGGGAGAAATCTGTGTCTGTTAAGTCAAGCACGCCGTCTACAGCGCGGATGCTGCCCATGCCTCGTGGCATGGAGAGGGTGTAGAAGAAGGCTGTGCATATGGCGAGCAGAAGTATGAGCGTGAGTATAAAGCGCTTCAAGTGGTTAGTCCTCCAGTTCTACGGTGGTAGTGCATATCTGAAGTGTAGCATAGTGAGGTGGGGGACTGCAAGGGGTAACACTCTTGGCGAATCCACTTGATTAGTTTGCAATGCACAGAACACAACAATTTACGTAAGGGTACAGCAGGCGGTGCAAAGTGAACGCTACAAAACCGCTTAATAATAGGATTGGGAAGAATTTGATAGGGACAGTTTGGTACAGCACCAGGTACAGCACACATATGTGCATATATGTGTAAAAGCAATAAATTTTTGCAAAAGAAGAACAGCCTCGTTCAAATGAACTAGGCTGTCTTCCTGTTGCAAAGTGGCTTAGTTATCACATTCGTTGAATTTTAACCACTTCATTATTTGGCTGGGCTGCATGGATTTGAACCATGGAATGACGGAGTCAAAGTATGGTGACGCATATCCCGTCTGATACTATCATTTCCCGCCAAGGCCCTCATTACACCGCTCGTTCAGAGTTTACCACATTTACTACATAATTGCAAGGTACCCACTCTAGCATTTTTTCTGAAATTCTGTTGATAAAATGCTGATTATCTAAGCTATAATCTCGGTGACGACTCCGTTGCGATCATATCCCAGTGTCAAATGAGTATCGGCGGAAGTATCCGATATTGCCACCAGTTCGACAAAAATTCCATCATCATTGGTTATTTCAAGACCAAGGTCTGCAAGTCCTGAAATTATGACATTAACGGGAAGTCCAACTCTAACAAAACGCAAGAAAAGACGGCTTCTGTCAACCCCATAATCCCCCAAAACGTAATGATGGGCACTTTGTTGTAGCTCTAGCGTGAAAAAACACCCGCTGATCGGGTGTTTTTGGCTGATTAACAGCGTCCAGCAATCCCTAAGAACCTTGTCACAGACGAAAAGAATCGACTTTGGCGGGTCTTTTTCGCCCTGCCGTGTGTCTAGGCGCCCTCACGCTCCCGCTGCCCTTGGCATACGCTGTGGGTATAGCGCGGCATTTGATGGTATACGCGCGCGAACCCTTACAAAGGAGAACATGATTTTTATGCGCGATAAATGTAACAAATGGGATCGCTGCTCAGGCTGCGGAATGACTTCTGACTGCTGCTGTTGCCCAGCCCCATGTCCGATACCCGGCCCTCCCGGCCCTCCTGGCCCGGCGGGCAGCCCCGGCGCAGACGGCGCACCCGGTCCTCAAGGACCCCAAGGTCCGCAAGGCCCTCCCGGCCCCGAAGGCGGACCGCCTGGCCCTCAAGGCCCTCAAGGACCCGCTGGCCCGCAAGGACCGCAAGGCACCCCCGGTCAACCCGGCCCGGCAGGTGCGCACGGCGACTCCGGCCCGGTTGGCCCGGCAGGTCCCCAAGGCCCCTCGGGTACCCAAGGCCCGGCAGGACCCGCAGGCCCGCAGGGGATACAAGGCGAGTCCGGCACGATTGGGGTGATACTCGGCGCGTTTGACACTTACGCGGAGTTCATTGCCGCACACCCAACCGGGAACCCCGGCGATATGTATATAGTGGGCGGCGAGCTGTATATCTGGGACGCCGAGCGTAACGCTTGGGATAACCTGGGCCCGATTGTCGGCCCGCAGGGCATTCAAGGGGAACAAGGCCCGGCCGGTCCCCAAGGCCCCGCTGGCCCAACCGGGCCCCAAGGCGCGACCGGCGCAACCGGGCCCCAAGGCTTTCCCGGTGCGGCCGGCCCGGTCGGCCCCGCAGGCCCCCAAGGCCCGCAGGGTATCCAGGGCGAAACCGGCACGGTTGGCAGCATCAACGGCAAGTATGACACGCTGGCCGAACTGCAAACGGCGCACCCGGTCGGCAATCCCGGTGATATGTATTTGGTCGGCCAAGACCTCTATCTGTGGAATTCGGCGACGAGTAGCTGGGTGAATGTCGGGCCCATTCAAGGCCCGCAGGGGCCGCAAGGCATACAAGGCCCGGCAGGCACCAGCGGTTCCTTGAACCTGGTGGACGGTGACGCAAGCGGCTCGGTGCGGGGGATTCACACAGGCACGGCAGCAATGGGCGTTGACGCTGTCCAGGTGGGCTTCGGCACGAGTGCAGTCGGTCAGTATTCTTTCGCGGAGGGGCGTCAATCGGTTGCGTCCGGCCAATATTCCCACGCAGAGGGCAACAACTCACTGGCAAGCGGCGAATCCTCCCACGCGGAGGGGCATTACACAATAGCCTCCGGCCAGTATTCCCACGCAGAAGCGTTTCGCACACAGGCGATCGGCACTTTCTCTCATTCCGAGGGGGACTATACCCAGGCAATAGGCGACCACGGTTCCCACGCTGAGGGGCAGCAAACAAGGGCAAGGGGCCATTCCAGCCACGCAGAGGGGCGATACACAGAGGCGGACGGCTCGTATTCTCACGCGGAAGGGTATCGAGCCACTACGAGTAGCTATGCAGGACACGCAGAAGGAGACCGCACGACAACCGGTGACCTTATTGCAGCACACGCCGAGGGGCAATTTACGATGGCGAACGGTGCTGTTTCCCACGCAGAGGGCTGGCGAACCCAAGCCCTTGGCACAGAAACCCATTCGCAAAATACCCAAACAATCGCACAAGGCGAATCGCAGACCGCTATCGGCAGATATAATATCGCGCAGGGCACAGAAGTCGGCGTGCCCGACCCCACCGACAACGCCCTGATTATCGGCAACGGCACCAGCCCCGACGATGCAGACCGGGCCAATGCTTTCCGGTTCCAATGGAACGGCGAGGCTTTTGGCAACGCCTGGCATACCACCGGTGCCGACTACGCCGAGATGTTCGAGTGGGCGGATGGAAACCTGAACGCCGAGGATAGGCGTGGGTATTTCGTCACATTGGACGGTGAAAAGATCCGCAAAGCAGGCAGCGCAGATGAGTATGTGCTGGGCGTAGTTTCGGCCACTGCCGGCATTGTGGGCAACGCTGCCGGAAACGAGTGGCATGGCCGGTATATGCGCGACCGCTTTGGCGAAGTTATCCGCGAGTTGGGTTACGCCGGTGGGCACGACTTTGAATCGGGCGACGCCACGAAAGTGCAGGCAATGGTGCCCAAGCGCAACCCGGCGTTCGATGCAAGCAAGCTGGAGAGCTATCTTCCGCGTTGCCGGCGCAAGGAGTGGTCGGCGGTTGGCATAGTCGGGCAGTTGATTGTCCGCGACGACGGCTCTTGCAAGGTAAATGGGTACGCAAAAGTTGGCAATGGCGGGGTTGCGACTGCGGCGACTGCTGGGTATCGCGTGCTAAGCCGAATTGACGCAGGGACGGTGAAGGTTTTCGTAAAGTAGCAGAGCAGCAAAAAGACAACCACCGGGGGAGCGATTGCTCTCACGGTGGTTTTTGGGTGATGCTGAAAATGGATGTCTATTCTAGTTGAAAAACCAGCCAAAATTCGCCACTCGTTATATTTGAAAATCAGCCAGTGACGTTTATGCCGCGAAATCTTGATGGTGGTGTATCTCTCAAAGACATTCAGCATTATTTGGGTCATAGCCAACTGTCAACTACTGCGGATATTTATACACACAGGGATTACACGCATCACCAGCGAATAACAGAGGTTGCGAGGCAAATATTGAGTGGTTTAATATGAGGCTTGCAATTTTCTTGCATTTTTTTCGCAAAAGTGTTGATAAATCCCCCGCAAAACGACTAATGCGAATCTCTCTCCGCCGACAAGACGGGTAGAAATCCGCACTAGTATAGGGAAAACCTTTTGGCTGGGCTGCATGGATTTGAACCATGGAATGACGGAGTCAAAGTCCGTTGCCTTACCGCTTGGCGACAGCCCAACATGGGGTGGATAATGAGATTCGAACTCACGGCCTCCAGAGCCACAATCTGGCGCTCTAACCAACTGAGCTATACCCACCACAACACCAGAACGACATATATTGTACCACAAGAGAGCGAGCAATGCAAGAACAAAATACGACAGATTAAAAAAATTGTGAAGTGGCTGTCAGCGCGGCATGGTTTAGACAATCATAGCGGCATGGTTTAGACAATCATAGTCGTATCGTAAGCTCAAAAAAGAAAAGGCAGTCGATGCACAGACACCGACTGCCTACTGGTCTGCTTGTTCTGTTCTTACTTAAGCTCGACCTTCGCGCCTGCTTCAACCAGTTGTTTTTGAAGGGACTCAGCTTCGGCTTTGCCAACGCCTTCTTTAACCGGCTTGGGTGCGCCGTCAACCAGCTCTTTGGCTTCTTTGAGGCCAAGACCGGTGAGCTCTTTGACGATTTTGATAACGCCCATCTTGCTTGCGCCTGCGTCTATCAGGATAACGTCGAACTCGCTCTTCTCTTCCTCTGCAGGGCCAGCAGCTGCAGCTGCAGGGCCAGCGGCTACTGCGACGGGAGCAGCGGCAGATACGCCAAATTCTTCTTCAAGAGCCTTTACAAGCTCGGAGAGTTCGAGAACGGTAAGGGCCTTTACGTCTTCGATCATTTTCAATACTTTTTCAGATGCCATGGTAATGTACCTCCAATAAATTTAGTATGAAACAAGTTGGCGCGTGCTACGCGCTCTTCTCGCCCTTCTCGGCGATTTGGTTAAGTGCTCTAACCAGCCCAGTGATGTTGGCGTTGAGCACATTCGCCAACCCAGCAATCGGAGCGTTAAGCCCACGCAAGGTCATGGCCACAAGCTCTTCGCGGCTTGGCAGCTTGCTCAGATCGGAAACGCCTTTGCCGTCAAGCACACTACCCTCGACAAAGCCCGCCTTGATGGTGAACTTCCCCTTGGAAGCGTCAGCGTACTTGCACAGGATTTTCGCAGCTGCGGTGTAGTCGGTATCGGACAAGGCCAGAGCCGAAGTCTCCACCAGAACGTCCTCAAGAGCGTCGAATCCTGCGTTCTTGACCGCACGGCGCATGATTGAGTTTTTGATAACCCGGTAGTTTATCCCGGCTTCGCGAAGCTCTTTGCGCAGCTTGGTATCCTCCAGAACGGTTATGCCCTTGTAGTCCACCAGCACGCCGGCGACCGCACTTTGCAGGTCTTCTGTAAGCGCCTTCACCTGTTCTTGCTTTTGCAGTAGAATCTTTTCACTTGGCAACTATTTCACCTCACATTCGAGATTGGATTGCCACCAACGCAGGCTGAGCCTGCACCCACGTCGCGCATTCAACTTGCCAAGACCACAAAGCTTTCTGCCCGCGACCTTTTGGTAGGTTCTTTATTGATACTTAAACCACCAGCAATAGAAAACGCCCCTCCCACAGACATGGAAAGGGCGTGAAACACAGTAAAGTGAATCAACACGGCTTCCTCGGCAGGCTGGCCAGATGGCCATTTCAGCAGAAGTTCCTGCACCTTACGTCTTGGGAATGTTGACAGCTTTAGGTATTATATAGCAAGTGAAGCGAGTTTGTCAAGCTATTTTTCAAAAATAGGTGTCTAACTGGCGATTGCATTAGGTCGTGTTGACACTAAGTTTTGCTTCCTTCACTTCACCAGTCACAACACAGGCCCGGCCAGATTGCCGTTGCACCTGTATTCTCTATAGAGGAAGCCTGTGATTATTTCGAGTATCCCTATCTATTCCAAACAAACTCTGCTACTATTTCGTGTTGTGTCGTATCTACATGAGCTCTTGGCGGGGGATTAGGTGCCAACTCAGGGAAATTGCCCACCAACTCATCGGTTTGCGATGTTTCTATGTCATCTATCAGTTCTACATCAGCTGCTGGTTCTATAGCTACCGGCTCTACATCACCTATCTGTTCATCGGCTTGCAATGCATCTGCGTCATCTATCAGCTCATCGATTTGCCATATATCTATATCATATACATACTCGTCATCAGCCATGAACTCGATTAGCCATGTGTTAATCCTTACGTCTTTGCGTACTCTATAGAGCTCTCCCCTTGAGAGCGGAAATATTGATAAGTCTTTGTTGAAACTTACCGAACTGTGCGGTGAAATTTGCTTATAGGTAGACGGGAATGCAATTGGTATTTCGAGCTCCATCATCGGCACATGTAGCCATTGACCGTTGACATATGCTTCTAGTGTGTAAGACCATCCAGTAGTAAGTGGCAAATCGCTATCGTTTTGGATAGTGACAGTTGCGTAAGTTGGTGTAACATTGGTAACTGTCATATGTACGTAGTTTTCTAACTCCGGATAAGTTTGTAGAGGCGGCGTAAGTGAAGGCTCTACGTCTGGCTTTTGCTCATAGTAATCATAGTCCGGTTCTGTTAGCGGCACAGGTGTTGGCGCAGCTTGGCAGGCAGCCAATATCAAAGCCAGCGCAGAGATTGCAGGCAGTAAGCGTTTCATGGTTACTCCCCTCATGGTGTAATAATCTCTTGCTGAACATCTTCCCATAAAAACCATTCACCGTGTACCATGCTCTGGTTGAACACAAGTCTGCCGTCAAGGCTAACAGCGTTTACATGCGTACCTCCCATATCACCGGCTGGAGCATCGGGGTCGTAGCGGCCATGCACGACATAGTAGTCCCTGTCACCCAAACGCATTGCGCCAACTGTTTTAAAATGCAGTGCCACTTCAAGGCCAGCATCGGCGTAGGCAATCAGCAGCGCCGCTCCTACCGTTTCCCGCACCCGTTGCTCAGCTTGCTGCGGGGTTATCCCCTCAAGCGGGGCATCCGTTTGTGGGCTCCAATCAAGCATTTTCACATCATCGGGCCAGTAAATGGGATACCTATTGATACTAACCGGCCATTGTCTATAAGGCCAACCTCATCCAAATCCGGGGTATCGGCCCCAAAAGTATACCTGTAGGCTGACATTATTACATGTGATGATTCAAATACCCTTGGTGGATAGTCGGACTCTCCCAGCCACAAAGATTGAAAATACGCTGTAACACTATATGTCGCGTTGCCATCGCTCTCGAGGATAAAAAAGTTCGAGGGGAACGGCCCGCCGTCGATTAAAATCGCTACTTTACCGGGTATGCCCAGTCTGTAATTCTCTACCCATTCATCCAGCAAGGCAAGGTTTTCCGTTTGGCGAGTCCAGCCGTCCATCGTTACAAGTTCATACTCGCTGAATCGGGCAAGAGCTCGGCCGAAGTAGCCGAGCGTGGTGTCTATGCCGGTCAAATTTACGCTATCATTTTCTGATTTTTGTCGTTCCGGTTCGGATGCCCGCACTGCTTGAGGCGATTGCTCCTGCTCATAATAGTCATTTTTCAATTCTATCAACGGCACAGATGTGGGCACGGCTTGGCAGGCAGCCAATACCGTAGCCAGAATAGCGATTAGAATTAGCAAGTGTTTCATACGTCACCCCTCTTCGCAGTACTAACCCCCAATATACCACAAACCTTACAAGCTCGCAAATGCAAGCGCAATGAGTAGCACCCCGCTGAGCCAGGAGATATTTAGCTTAGCCTTTTCCGCGGCCTTGTTGCCCAGCCGCCCGCCAAAAACAACTGCTGCTATACCGGTCACAATTGCACCCAAAAAGACCACCAGACCGTTCGCACTGCCGATTGCCGCGCCCAGTCCTACCCCCAGGCCGTCCAGGGAGAGGGCCAGCGCAAGCGAGGTTGCCTCGGCCGGGGAGAGTATCTTCGAGCCGTCTACGTCGGCTTGCTCAGGGTCCGCGTAGAGCATCAATATAAAGTTGAGGTTAAACAGCGAAAACTTGAGCTCTCCCCTTACCGCACGCCGCCTGATAATCGATTTTGTAATGCTGTCCAGCAGCTTGACAATACCCAAGATGAACAGGATTGTAAAGCTTATCCACGCTGCTAGGCCATACGAAATGTATTGCCGCAGTAGCGAACCCACCAGCAGGGCAAGGCCTACCACCCCCGCACAAGTCAAAGTTATAACCCAGGCCGAGCGCATTGGGATTTTTATGCTTTTGCTGCCATATGCAAAACTAGCCACAAATGCGTCCAGCGAAAGCACCAGGGCAAGCATCATTGCTTCCAGTACCGTGCTAAGTGAAAAATACAAAATAAAAGCCACCTTTGTTTCCGTTTCTCCCCACCAGTATATTCCAAATTTGTTTGGAGGTTCGGGCGCAAAGGCGGCGTTTTGCCAGTATTAAAACACAAAAAAGCAACACAATCACTTCTTTTGTTGCTATTTGCAGTTCAAAATCTTATAGTTTTACTCTCATCTGCACAAAAACGAAAGCGCCCACTTTAAAACCTACTACAACGCAATCGTGCAAAAAAAGTTGCTCCATAGGCGAACTTTCACGTTCGTCTATGAAGCAACTGACACACCCAGCCTACCTAAACCCGAACTTTCTACGTCCTTTAGTGATACAGTTTTTGTGCTATCCTTGTAGTTGAGCGCAAACACAATTTTATTATCATAGTTTGCGAAGATGTCAATAAACCATTGCCGCTACTCTTAATACTTGTGCAGCGTGAATCACAAAAATTCCTCGGTCAACAGCGGTCGCTCGATTTCTTCTTACAATATCTTCGCTTCAATGTCGTTTTGGGCATGCTCCAATTCACAGATCATCCCGTATTGCGAAGCCCTGCAACAATCCCATTGATAGTCAGCAAAACTTGCGTTAATAGTTTGCTCTCATCTTCTTCACTAATCTCACCGCTTCCATACAATGCTTTAAGCAGATCAACCTGCAAAAAGTTAAGGGGGTCAATATGCGGAGAGCGGTGCAATGCCGATTCTCTAGCGATGGGGAAATGCGCCAACAGCCGCTCAACCTCAGAAATGCGCAAGACTATTTCCTTCGTTCTTTTGTATTCGTCCTCAATATTCGCAAAGATTCGATTGGCGGCTTCCTGGTTTTTCGCAAGAGGAATGTAGGCCTTAGCAATTTTCATATCCGCCTTCATCAAAGCAGCGTGAAGGTTGTTGATGATAGCGGTAAAAAGAGGCCATCCCTTGTACATTTCGCGCATAATCTCAAGGTTGCCGTCCCCTGCATTTGCAAAAGTATTAAGGCCGGTGCCGGCGGCATACCACCCCGGTATCAATTGGCGGTTTTGCATCCAACCAAATACCCAAGGAATAGCGCGAAGGCTGGTAAAGCTTGGCTTGGCTACTCTATGCATTGGGCGAGACCCAATATTCAAGTTCGCGAAATTCTTTAAAGGCGAAACGTCGTTATAATATTCAAACATATCGGCATCTTCAAAAACAAGCGAGCGGTACTTCGCAAAAGCAGCCTCGGAAATCTCGTCTAAAGAGTCCACCCAATCCGGCGGGGTTTGCACAGAACCACCGTCTTTAGAGGCTTTTAGTGTGACTACAACTGTTTCAAGCAAGGTAGACGTCGCTTGCTCCAAATTCCTGTACCCAATCTCAGGGAGCAAATACCGCGTCGAGAGCACTTCGCCTTGCTCTGTAATCTTAACTCCGTTCACAGCAGTCTGTGGCGGTTGAGATACTATGCTTCGGCTTAGCTCCCCGCCGCCACGGCCAAGGGATCCACCACGGCCATGGAAGAACTCGACGTGTATGCCGTTTTCCTTCGCGAGCTGGTTAATTTCAAGTTGAGATTTGTATATCTTCCAATTGGCGGTTAATGTGCCACCGTCTTTACTTCCGTCAGAGTATCCAACCATTATTTCCTGATAATCGCCCAGCAGTTCAAGGTGATGTCTGTAAATTGGTATCTCAAACATCTTGCTCATAGTTGCCTTACACGTCGACAAATCTCCGATTGTTTCAAACAGAGGGGCAATCTTTAGCGTCGTTGTAATATGGCCATCTGGGTGCAAATAATATAGCCCTGCTTCTTTTGCAAAAACAAGTACCTCAAGCAAGTCACTTGGCGCTTGTGTCATACTTATGATATAGGTTGGTATGGCAATTGCCCCAAATTCTTCGTGCGCTCGCTTAATGGTGTTAAAGGTTGCAATAACTTCGCGGGTTTTTTCAGAGTAACTCTCTCCGCGCAAAAGCAATGGCCGTGGGTCGGTTAGCACATGAATTAAAGCGAGCTGCTTTTTTTCTTCGGACAATGTGGCATAACGACTTGTAATATTAACTTTTGCGAGTATCTCGTCCATAGCCGCTTCGTGCTCACCGCTATGGTTGCGCGCTTCAAGAGAAGCCAAGTGAAAACCAAATAGCTCAACCTGCCGTATAATCGTGTTGATCCGCCTAAGCTCATCCTGCGAAGGCAAGTGGCCCTTTAGGCTCCTGCGAATTATTTTAAGCTCCGCCAAAAGTTCATCCGAATTTTTATATCCCACATCAGATATTCCGACTTGTGTTAACCTATAGCGCACAAACGTTAAAGCGCGGCGGTACATTTCTGTTTCTACCGGCCACTTCTGGGTATCTGTAAGATACTTGCCTTCCTTCTCGTTAATCAGCTGGGTCAAATCATCACTTACTTGAATTCGGGTTGTGCAGTAACTGTAGCGGTTAATTAGGTAATCAAATGTTTCTATGTACTTTGAAATAATCAGCTCTCTTTGAAGCCCTAGGGTTTTCCAAGTTATATCATGCGTAACAAACGGGTTCCCGTCGCGGTCGCCTCCAATCCAAGAACCGAAGCGAAGGAAGTTAGGAATTTCCCATTTCTCGTCAGGAAAATGTTTTTGCAAGTTAATCCGCAACTTGCGATGGACATCAGGCAATATGTCGAAGAATGTTTTGTCAAAGTAATATAGACCGCTTTTCACTTCATCTAAAACGCTTGGTTTTTTGCTTGAGAGCTCATTAGATTGCCACAAAATCGCAACTTCGTTCAGAATATCTTCTTTGACAAAATCGACTTCTTTTTCAGCTAAAAATGGGTTGTCAAGCTCTTTCAGTCTAAGGCTCAACCGCTTTTTAATCTCAAGGATAGACCGCTTTGTTGCCTCGGTTGGATGGGCTGTGACAATCAAGCGTATCGACAAGCGAGGAATAGCCTCTTTAATATCCTCAGCGCTGTATCCGGCTTCTTTTAGCTTTACAATAGCGTTTTCGATGGAAAGTGGTTGCGATGTCTTTGTGCCCTGCAGTTCAAAGATGTTGTTCATTCTAATGCGATTGTTTTGTTCCGCAACGTCAATCAAAAGCAAATAAGCCGCAAAAGCGCGAATAACATCTTGCCTCACATCAGAATCAAGCGCAGCGATCTCTGTTTTGATATTGGCTTCTGCTGTACCCGGCTCTTCATTCGCACGCCAAGCTTCCGCCAGAGCCTTAATCTTTCTAACCCTGTTTATCAGCTCCTGCCCGCCGTGTGTAAACAGAATTTCTTCTAACATGCTATCTAACAGTTGAATGTCGCGATTAAGTAACGCAATTGCTTCTTTCCCCATAAAAGCCTCCTGTTATGCATCTAGTTTTATTGCGCGGCGTCTTTTGGTTTCACGCATTGTAACACATGATACATATCTTGTCAAGGATAAGCTGCTAATCATTTTTCAGTGTAAATGTTTACGTTTACATTTATCTCAAACGAGTGTGCGGGAAATAACACGACATGTTTATTTATGTTAATCTAAAAAACCAGCCAAAAGCGGCTGGTTTTTCTAATTGAAAACTCGGCCACTTGCTAAAAAACCGCCCGCATGTTTTTTAGCATGAGGCGGTTTTTTGTAGTGATATGGCTTTGTTTTCGCATTTTTTAGTGTTTTTACTGTCCTTCATCTGGCACGCCCGGCGCGATTCGAACGCACGGCCTATCGCTTAGGAGGCGATCGCTCTATCCTGCTGAGCTACGGGCGCATATGATGCTCTATGACTTTGTAGTTTTACACAACGAAACAAGGCCCGCCGAACCGGCAGGCCGTTGCCTACGCACATTAAAGGTTAATAATCAGTCCGTGAACCACAAGGGTTATCACAAAAAGTACAATGGCAAGAAACCGCGTGGCGTTGTAGAGCATTTTGCTTCTAGTGCGCCCGGGGTTCTTGTTGTAAAAGGAGTCGGGCTCGTTGCCGGTTATAGCTGCGATGCCGCCCCCTCTTGTGCCCTCCTGGGCCAAAATAAGCAAGCAGATGATGACGCACAGGAACATAATCAGCGCGCCACCTACAATTTCAAGAGCACTCATTGGCAGTTACAGTCCCTTCCGGATTTATACTTCGCGCGAAAAGCCTGAGCTTAACAACTATTCGCGCATAAAGTCAAGTTCATAATTGAGCTTTACAATTTTACCACATCTTTTTCGGTTTTGCAACACATAATCCTACACTTGCTGCACAATCTAAAAAAAACTTGCCGGGAGGTAGGCGCGTTATGTCAAAAAAAGCGGATAGCCCCGAGGGTAGGCCCAGTGAAGTTATGGGCAACAAAACAGTTATGAGCAAGGGAAAAAAGCCGATTAGCCAGTATGCCGCCAGCATGGTAACCAGCTACGAAAAAAAGGTAAACGCCCCACCAGCCATGCGGGATAGCGACGTGGCCAGCGCCCAGCACTTTGTGCAGGACAACAAAAAATAACACGTATGCAGTAGTATATCTACTGCAGGCCTCGCAACGCAAAACCCACCCAGAGCATTCCGCCTAGGGTGGGTTTTGGTGGTTTTATCGTTAAGCCGGCCGAGTGGCCCGCGTTTACAGTTGTAGCTTTTTGGGGACAACTTCCAACCAATAGCCGTCCGGGTCGTTGATAAAGTAGATGCCCATTTTCTTGTTTTCGTAGCAGATGCAGCCCATCTCTTTGTGCAGAGCGTAGGCGCGCTCAAAGTCGGCAGCCTCGAAGGCTATGTGCATCTCGTTCTCGCCCAGATTGTAGGGGTCGGTGCGGTCACGCAGCCAGGTGAGCTCAAGCAAATGGGCGGTAGCTCCGCCGTCGCCCATAAACACCAGTATAAAGCTGCCGTCTTCCGCAACCTTGCGGCGCACTTCTTTTAAGCCGAGGGCCTGCTGGTAAAAGTCTATGCTGCGCTCGAGATTTAAGACATTGATGTTGTTGTGCGCAAATTTGAAATCCATATCTACTTCCTCCTCCGCCCCCATGCAGATGCTTTGTTACATTATACAGGCATAGGTGGTAAATTACCATTTCGGGAAGGTTAAATAGTGGTTACAAAAAAATTCGGATCATAGGCAATGACGTTCAACTTCTCTTTAATGTCTGCCGCAGTAAAGCCACCCAGTCGGGTGGCTTTTGCCTTTATCCAAACAATCGACCAAACAGGCCGGTGCTTTTTTGTTTGTGGTGCTCCCTAAACTCAGGGCGCATGTTCACGAGAATAGTGTCCTCGCCTATCATCTCAATGTCGCACCAGCGGATAATAATATCGTCCTCCCGCCAAAACAGCCCAAACAGCCTGCACCTTCCGTAGATAATTATCGAGCATACCTTTGCGGTAACTGTGTCCACTTCTACATCCGAGACGGTTCCGAGCACGCTGCCGTTGCGCATATTTATAACTTCCTTGTAGCGCAGGTCAGTTATGCGGCAGATCATAAAATCACACACCCTTCCCACCACATTTTATGCTGGACAGGCGTGTTTTAGAACACCGGTAGATGATTTACGAGAAAAACATCAAGTGGCGGATAATGTACAGCCACCAGATGTGCAGCGGGTAAAAGATGTAAAAGAACCACTTCTCGAAGGCGCCACCACCCCCGCCTTTTTGCCCATTGTAAAGCAAAACCGGGATAACGGCGAAGGCTTGGTACTGCTGCATTGGCATAAGCCTGCCCCCAGCCAAATAGAGAAACGCCCAACCCACCGCGATATATACAATGCACATGGCTAGCTTTTTCTCGCGCAGGAAGTAAAAGACCAGTGCCATAACCGGCGTTAACAGTCCACCCTCAACAAGGGTGCCCGCGTATATGAGCAGCGCGGCCGCCAACGCGTTGAGTACGGCGTACCCTTCGTCTTTGATTATGCGTTCAATTGCGATTATAAGTCCCGCGCTTACCGCCAGAGAGAGAAAGATGCCGTTGGTTATCTGCGGGAATGGGGCTCCGCCCATTATCTGCCATAGTATAGTGTTGCCCGCAAGCATTATTAGCCCGGCAATAGCCATGCGCAGGAAAAATCGCAGCCGGTCGCGTGTATGGGCGAGCGAGATTGTCATTAGGTAAGCAAACGTTGGCAGCACCAGCCGCCCGACATAGCGCAGCTCTATTGGGAAATGCTGCGGCAAAAAGAAAACCAAATGATCCCCCAGCATCAGCACCGTCATTATAAGTTTTAGCGCGAACGCGCTAAGGCCAATCTTTTGAAGTGTTGTCATCAACTACCCGCTCCTATCCCAAGTTTTGTCCGCGTTCTTAGTTTATGCATCTTTCCCTGCGTTTCTTCCTATAATATAGCCATTCAACTTGAAAAGTGCCCTTCTTTTCAAGTTAGCTCATGCCTCGCATGAGCTGCGGCACAGCCGAAAAATGGCGAATACACGGTTTCCCCGGCGTGTAGCGCCGGAGAGCACCCTTTAGAGTGCGTCTTCAAAAGCGGTCTCTTTTGAAGTGGAATAAGTATAACCATATATTTTGGCAGAAGCGAGAGCAACTTTGGCCCTGCGTTTCCCAATTTTCTGGTTTGGAGGCACACATGAGCGAATATTACGGCGCACTGGAAGAACAGCTGGGCCGCTTTGGCAGCAACCCACATCGCGGCATCACCGCCCAGCAGGCCAGGGAATCCTTCTCCGCTTTTGAGGGGAGCACCCCCGAGCACCCCTGCGGGAAGAGCCTCTCGGCTCGTTTTGCCGCCCAGTTTAAGAACCCCATGATACTGGCACTCACTGCTGCCACCATACTTGCCATTGTGCTGGCAGTGCGCGGCGGTTCAGGTGGGCTGGCACAGCCGATGTTCATTCTTATTTTGCTTTGTCTGGGCAGCGCTTTGACTGTTGCCCACCAAGCAAGGGCCGCAAAAGTTCTTGGGATTTTGCGAGAAGCATACGCCCCTAAAGCGCAAGTAGTGCGGGATGGCGGGATGCTCAGTCTATCCGGGGAAGAGCTGGTTCCAGGGGATATTGTGGTTGTGAAGGCAGGGGACTTCGCGCTGGCTGATGGCCGGCTGGTCGAAAGCGCGGGGCTTATCTGTGACGAAAGCCCTCTCACCGGACAGAAGACCCCTGCACACAAGGACCACGCCGCCCAGTTGCCCGAAGACACCCCATTGGGCGAGCGGGCTAACATGCTTTACGCCGGCTGCGCGGTAGTATCCGGCCAGGGCAGGTATCTGGTGACCGCCACCGGCAGCCAGACCGAAATAAGCAAGTTTACCTTGGCTGACAGACCCACGGAGGACGACACGCACATCCAATCAGGGCTGGGGCGAGCGGGTAGTCACCTTGGGCTTATAGGGCTGTGCGCCAGTGGGGCGGTGTTTATTGCAGGGCTCGTTTGGGGCGGGGAGTTTGTCCCCACACTCTTGGCCGCCCTCGCTCTTGGGGTGGTTCTTCTGCCGGGCGCAGTGACCGGCCTTGTGCGATACAGCCTAGCCCTGACAGCGCGGCGGCTAAATAAATCCGGGACAAGCGTGCTCAATCTGTCCGCGCTTGAGACACTGGGGAGCGTATCGGTCATTTGCACCGAAAAAACCGGCACTCTGACCGTTGGCCGGATGAAAGTCCATAAACTCTGGGCAGCCTCTGGCGGTGCCGAGACCTTTTCAGCCGACATTGGCAGGCATAGCCTTGACCTTTTGAGGCTGGCCGCCCTTTGCTGCGACGGCCGTGTCGAGCTGCGCGGGAACGAGTTGCGACATATAGGCCAGCCGGCACAGACCGCAATTCTGGCCGGAGCTTTCAAGCATGGGATGCCGGGAGATGAACTGGAAGTTCTCTATCCGCGCGTGGCCTCCCTGCCCTTCGATCCTCGGTGCGGGCTAAAGACTACGGTCCATCAGGTAGAGGACAAGCTGCTCAGCATCACCCAGGGGGAGCTGGACGCCCTGCTGCCTCGCTGCCGGAGCGAGAACAAAAACGCCGCGAAGATACATGAAAATATGTGCTCCCTGGCCTTGAGCGTTGTGGCCGTAGCCTGCCGGGAACTTGAGCGCCTTCCCGATGAGATAACCAGTGAAAGCCTTGAGCAAAACCTAACATTCATGGGGCTTGTCGGAATATACGACCCGCCTCGGGAGGAGAGCGAGCAGGCTGCTTACCTTTGCAGGAAGGCGGGAATCCGCACGGTTATGCTCAGCAGTGAACACCCACTGACCGCCCGGGCCATAGCCGAAGAACTCGACATGCTGCGAGAGGGGGAATACGTCCTCAGCGGTGAGCGACTGGATGAGATAGGCGATGATGAGCTGCCCGGCGAAATTGGCGAGTACAGCGTCTACTCCCGGCTGGGCGAGCAGGACATAGCCCGCGTGTTTGACGCCTGGCGAGCAAAAGGTAAAACTGTCCTGCTAACCGGCTCCGTACCGCAAGACGCCCCTATCCTAGAGGCCGCAGAGATAGGCTGTGCTCTCCCGCATGCTACTGACCTCGCCAAGAGTGCTGCCGACATAGTCGTGAACACAGATGGTTTTGAGGCAATTGTCAGGGCGGTGGGAGAGGCTCGCAATACCCTCGCGAACACAAATAATCTGATTGCATTCCTGTTGGGCTGCGGTCTTGCCCAGGCGATAACTATGCTTGTGTCGGCGGCTTTAGGCTGGGGTGTGCCGCTTGTTCCCAGCCAGCTGCTGCTTTTGAGCCTCGTGGCCTGTGCGTTTCAAGCCGTTGAGATTGGAGCGCAGTCACAGGGCGATGAGCCTATGAAGCACAACGTTCCGACACAAAGCGAAAATATTTTAGCAGGCGGGCCAGGAAGGGCAATTCTACTGCAAGGAGTGGTGCTTAGTGCCGCCGCGCTGGCAGGCTGCTACTTGGGCGCACACACCGAACTGTCCCGCTACCTGCCGCCCAGCGGCGAGATGGGTATAACCATGGCGTTTTTGGTGTTGTTTTTAGGGCAGTTGGGCTGCACGATCAGCTTTCGCAGGGGGGACGGTCTGCTAACATCCGGCATTGCCGGGGTAAAGCCTATGCTGCGAGCTATTGCGGGATCGCTCAGCGTGCTGGTACTGATTGTGGCTACCCCGCTGTCCGGGCTGCTGGGCCTGAGCCCACTGAGCATGATTCACTGGGTATGGGTGGTGATGCTTGGCCTGGCTACACTGTTTGTCGGCGAGGTGGTAAGGGCGGCTGTGTCTGTTAAAGAGGGAGTTTTGTAGGGGCGGGGTCATCCCGCCCGCAAATTTGCTGGAGGTTTCCGGGCGTGGCCTGCGTCCTCTACAGGCCAGAGCTTGTGTAATTAGCCGGGACGCCCTGGGGCGCGTCCCCGATTGGCCAATAGGGTGACGCTTTGCCTGTGCATATAAAAGTGTCCCCCGCGTCCCCGCCGCCCCCCAATATACCATTATTTAACATTTCGGGTGGCGCGGGGGACGGAAGGGACGGTTTTACATGCAGAGAATGTCGTCCCCCGCTGGGTATGGAGTCGGGCTTCCACGCTTGCCCACATACAATGATACCGTAGCCGGTACGCCCGGGTGTGCGTCATCTCATTTGCGGTACATCAATGCGGCCCAGCCGCCTTGCTCTAGCTTGGCCAACTGGTTTAGGCCCATGCCTTCCAGCCTCGCCCCGATTTCCTCTGCCCGCTCGCAGAGGATGCCCGAGGTGATGAACACCCCGCCCGGAGCCAGCAGCCTTGGGATGTCCGGCACAAGCTCGAGTATAACATCGGCTATGATATTGGCAAAGATTAAGTCAAACTGCCCGCTTACCCCGGCCGCCAAATTACCTTTGCGGAAATCGGCCCGGGCCTCGACCCCGTTTAGGTCGGCGTTGTCGGTGCAGGTTTTGACCGCCACCCCGTCTATATCCACGCCCAGGGCGCTGTCCGCACCCAGCAGCAGGGCGGTAATGGCAAGTATCCCGCTGCCGCAGCCAAGGTCGAGAACCCGCTCTCCCCCACTTACAACCTGCTCGGCAAGCTCCATGCAAAGCCGGGTGGATTCGTGAGTCCCGGTACCAAACGCCATCCCTGGATCAAGCCGCAGGACAGTTTCACCCGGCGCGATTGCGTACTCCTCCCAGCTGGGGCAAACCACCAGGGATTTGCCAACACGGGTCGGCTTCCAGTACTGCTTCCAGCTGTCCTGCCAGCTCTCCTCTTCTACGTTTGTGATAACACACTCGTCCAGCGGGCCATACAGCCCGTCTTTATCCTGAGCTCGCAACCGGCTGACCGTCTCGTCAACTTGTGCCAGCCGCTCCTGGACGTCATCGCCCTGGGGCAGGTAGAATTTGAGCGAGCTTTGGCCTTCCCGCAGATGCATAAGGTTCTCGTCCACGAGGTCCCACTTGCCCTGCTTGCCGGCCAGGAACTCCTCGAAGTCTTCCGGGTTCTTGATGACAAACCCACTTATCCCTATTTCCTCCAAGGCGGCGCTGAGCGGTTCGACCCCTGCGGGTGTGGTGAATATCTCGATCTCCAGCCAGGTCATTGGCTCACTCCTATGCGTAGTAGTCAACCGAACACTTGAAAATATCCAGCATCTCGTGTGGCGGCATGTTGCGGTAGAGGTGCTCGGCCCAGCGCTCGTTGTGGGCCATCTTGCCCAGCACCCGCCCATCCGGCGAGGTTATCCCCTCGATAGCGAAAGCCGAGCCGTTGGGGTTGTGGGCAATATCCATGCTGGGATTGCCCGCAAAGTCTACATACTGCGTAGCCACCTGGCCGTTTGCGGCAAGCTCGCGGATAAGCTCTTCCCCGGCGATAAACCGCCCTTCCCCGTGAGAGATGGGGCTAAGGCAAACATCCCCCACCCGCATCCCCGAGAGCCAGGGGCTCTTATTTGAAGCAATACGGGTACGCACCATCCCGCTCTGGTGCCGACCAATTAGATTGTTGCTCAAGGTAGGGCTGTCCTGCCCGGGGGTGCGGTACTCGCCAAAGGGCACTAGGCCCAGCTTTACAAGAGCCTGGAAGCCGTTGCATATGCCCAGCATCAGCCCATCGCGGGTTTGCAGCAGCTCCTCTATTTTCTCGCGCACACTCGCTCCGCGCAGGAAGGCCGCAATCAACTTTGCAGAACCTTCCGGCTCGTCACCGGCCGAGAATCCGCCGGGCAGCGCCACTATATTGGCCCGCCCAACCAGCTCAGCGAACTGCGTGGCAGACTCTTGAGCAGCCTCGGGAGTGAGGTTGCGCACCACGAAGGTTTCTACCCGTGCACCCGCGCGGGTAAAGGCTCTTGCGGTGTCATACTCGCAGTTGGTGCCGGGAAAGACGGGGATTGCGACCAGGGGTTTTGTGGTCGGCTGTAGGGGCCGCGCCCCTGCGCGGCGCGGCCAATTACATGATACGCTGCATTGACTTTGCGGGACGCGTGGGGGCGAACTCCCTGCACCAATAGGTTCGTGGGAATTTTGCGGGGCGCGCAGGGGCGCGTCCCCTAAAATGCCCTTCACCCTCGTCGGGTAAACCGGCTCCAACCTGCCCTCCCACGCGGCCTGAATTTCGGCGAGGTCGATTGTCTCGTCATGCAGCTTTAGCATATACTGTTCGGTTGTGTGGCCAAGCAGGAAGCCTTCCAGCTCTGGCAGTGGTTCACTGGTTTCCAGGATAAACGCGCCCGGCTGTGGCTCCCAGGATAATTCTTTGTCAGCCGCGAAACCTATTCGGTTGCCTACACACATCTTAAATACACCCTGAGCGCTGCCGCAATGACCTACTGCCCAAGACGAGAGCACCTGTCCGCTACGTACAAGCCTCTCAACCTTGTCGAATAGGCTTCGCAAGCTCTCAAAGTCGGGCAAGCCGTTGATGCCTCGGCCGGAAGCCAGAAGGTATACAGGACTGCCCGCCCGCTTGAACTCAGGCGAAATTACCCGCTCCGCACTGCCAACACCCACCGCCACGCTGATAAGTGTAGGTGGCACATGCAGTCCTTCAAAGCTGCCGGACATGCTGTCCTTGCCACCCACAGCCGCAACGCCAAGTTGCATTTGGGCCTCAATAGCACCCAACAGAGCCGCCGCAGGTTTGCCCCATTTTTGAGGGTCGTCGCCCAACCGCTCGTAGTATTCCTGGAAGGTCAGCCAGCTCTGGGCCCTCGAGCCACCTGCAGCTATTATCTTGGCCAGCGATTCAATCACCGCATAGATAGCTCCGTGGTAGGGGCTCCAAGTTGCATAGTCGGGATCGTATGCCCAGCTCATCAGCGAGCAGGCCGAGGTCTCGCCACCTAGCACCGGGAGCTTAGCGGCCATCACCTGGGCAGGGGTGAGTTGGTGCTCTCCGCCCAGCGGCAACAGGACGCTGCCTGCCCCAACTGTGGAGTCAAACCGCTCGATCAGCCCCTTTTGGGAGCACAGTTGCAGGCTGGATAGCTTCTCTAGCATGGTCTCGCGTGTTACAGGAGTATCCGGGCGGGATAACTCCGCCCCTGCTACCGCCGCCGGTGTCGAAATACTGACGCGGGCTGTGCGTGGAGCTCCATTTGTGTCTAAAAACTCCCGGTCCAGTTCCAAGATGACCTTTCCGCGCCAGCGCATGACCAGCTTTTTCTGGGCAGTCACCTCTGCCACCACCGTGGCTTCAAGGTTTTCAGCTCCCGCCAAAGCGATGAACTTATCTGCGTCGCCCGGCGACACGACCACCGCCATCCGCTCCTGGCTCTCGGAGATTGCGAGCTCGGTACCGCTGAGCCCGTCATATTTGAGCGGGAGGGCGTCCAGATCGATTTCTAATCCGTCAGCCAGCTCGCCGATGGCAACGCTCACCCCGCCCGCACCAAAGTCGTTACATCGCTTGATCAAGGTGCTGGCCTGTGGGTCTCGCAGCAGACGCTGGATTTTTCGCTCTTCGGGCGCATTGCCCTTTTGCACTTCGCTACCACAACTCTCAAGCGAGTCGGCGGTGTGCGCTTTGGAGGAGCCGGTGGCCCCGCCGCAGCCGTCACGTCCGGTCCGCCCACCCAGCAGGATAATTTTATCCCCAGGGCCGGGACAACTCTGGACAATGTTCGCAGCAGGCGCAGCGCCAATGACCGCACCCATCTCCAGCCGTTTAGCCGCATAGCCGGGGTGATATATCTCGTGCACCAGCCCGGTTGCCAACCCAATCTGGTTGCCGTAAGAGGAATAACCAGCCGCCGCGCCCTGGCAAATTTTCTTCTGGGGGAGCTTGCCCGGCAAGGTCTCTTCAACCTTTTGCAACGGGTCTGCGGCACCGGAAATCCGCATGGCCTGGTAGACATAGCTCCGCCCGGACAGCGGGTCACGGATCGCCCCGCCCAGGCAGGTAGCCGCACCGCCAAAAGGCTCTATTTCGGTTGGGTGGTTGTGGGTCTCGTTCTTGAACATCAGCAGCCAATCCTGGGGCTGCCCGTCCACGTCTATGTTAACTTTAACTGTGCAGGCATTGACCTCCTCGCTCAGGTGGAGGCTATCCAACAGCCCCTGCGCCCGCAGCGACTTAGCCGCTACCGTGGCCATATCCATAAGGCTTACCGGCTTTGTGTCCCGCCCAAGGGACTGCCGTATCTCCCGGTAGCGCCGGTAGCTCTCGCGTATGTATTCCGGCTCAATCTCAATCTCTTCTAGCTGGGTGTGGAATGTCGTGTGCCGACAGTGATCTGACCAGTAGGTGTCCAGAACCCGCAACTCGGTTAAAGTGGGATTGCGCTTTTTGCTCTGGAAGTAGCCCTGGCAGAGCGCAAGGTCGTCCATGTTCATGGCAAGGCCGAGTTCGCCCAAAAGTGCCTTGAGGGCAGCCGCATCCATTTCGGTGAAGCCCACGACCTCCGGAACGTCCTCGGGGGTGGGCTGACCCAAGCTCAGTGTAGCTGGTATTTCCAGGCTGGCCTCCCGGCTCTCGATTGGGTTTATAATGTGCTTTTTAACGGCCTCCAGCTGGGCCTTGTCCAACCGGCCCTCAAGCACCCAAAGCTTTGCGCAGCGCACGGTAGGAGCCTTCCCTCCGGTCAGCAGTGATATGCACTGGGCACAACCGTCGGCCCGCTGGTCGAACTGCCCCGGCAGGTACTCAACCGTGACAACATAGCTGCCGGCAAAATCTGGCAGGCGCTCGTAGGTTATATCAACCGGCGGTTCACATAAAATGCCGTCCCGCGCAGCAAGAAAATCTTCGAGGGTGACGCCCTCTATAAAGTAACGATTTAGCAGCCGGACGCCGGTAAGCCCATCCAGCCCCAAAGTGGAGCGCAAATCGGCAAGCAGCTGACCGGCCTCCACCGCAAAGTCCGGCTTCTTTTCAACGTAGATGCAGTAAACAGCCATTGAGATTCCCCTCACCCGTATAGAGGACGCACACCCGGGCGTCCCGCCGATTTTAGTAGGGACGAATATTATCCGCCCGCGCCCTCCCGGAAATGCATCATATTTGATACGAAGGCAATTGGCGATTAATAATCGCCCCTACAACGTACAACGCACAAAAAGGCCGCCCTTTTGAGGCGACCCAAATGGGCGCTTACATTTGCTACCCCGGCCTAACCGGCCCGCTGAACTTTATCCGAACGCAGGCAACGGGTGCAGGCGTAAACACGGCGGGGGGTTCCGTTGACGATCGCGCGTACACGCTGAACGTTGGGCTTCCACATCCTGTTGGAACGCCTGTGGGAGTGAGAAACCTTTATGCCGAAAGAAACACCTTTGCCGCAAACTTCACATTTAGCCACCTTGTGCACCTCCTTCGCTTGATTGTAAATGCAGTCCATCACGCAGTATAGCAGATTTTCGCCCTCAATGCAACACCCAAACACAGCTTTTTGAGCAATTGACATTGGGCAGCGTACAGGGTACAATTAAAGAGGTTGAAATATATGGGGCAAAAGTTCCATAGCTCATCCCACTTTCCCGGTGCCTGACTTCTCAAATTTTGCGCGAAGCGGAGGTATAGATGTTCCAGTTAAACACCGACCTTCTCGCCCAGTGGGCACCGCGGATTGCGATACTGCTTTTTTGCCTGCCGGTGCACGAATTTGCCCACGCCTGGGCAGCCAATAAACTTGGGGACGATACCGCTGACCAGCAAGGGCGGCTGACTCTCAATCCTGTTGTTCACTGGGACTTAATCGGCTCAGCTCTGCTTCTGCTGCAGGGGTTTGGCTGGGCAAAGCCGGTACCGGTAGACGCGCGGCACTTCCGGCAGCCCCGGCGGGATATGGCCTTAGTCTCTGCCGCCGGCCCGCTGGCGAATATAATCATGGCGACTATTTTACTGGTAGCTGTTAAAATTATTGTCTACATAATAGGCTACGGGCAGATCTTTGACATCCAGGGCGTGACCACATTGCAGGCTCTCTTTGTATTCGGCAACCTGCAAACCGCAGTCGGACCCGAGGGAATCGCGCTGGTGATCATGCGGGATATGATCTTCATCAACCTGATACTGGCCTGCTTCAACTTATTGCCTATACCACCGCTGGACGGCTTTAAGTTCTTCGGTGCGCTGTTGCCCGAGCATATTTACTTCGGGATGATGCGCTACGAGCGTTTCGCCTTCCCGGTATTGCTTGTGTTGATGATTACCGGGGCGCTATCCAGTGTTCTCTGGTGGATGCTTCCCCGTGCGTTTGCGGTGCTTGACTTCATCACAATGCCGATAAACCTGCTTTTGGGAGGCTAGCCGCCGTGGAAAAGCTCACCTTTAGCGTAGCTGAATACGACGCCCCTCTCGACCTTATCCTCCACTTGTTGCAAAAGAACAAGCTGAGCATTCTGGATATTGAAATAAGCGCCCTGTTAGAACAGTACATGGCCGCTATTTCTCAGTTGGGAGAGCAAGACCTTGAGGTCGCCAGCGAGTTCTTGGAAATGGCCAGCCGCCTTGTGCATATAAAGACAGTCTCACTGCTGCCCAAGCACAAAGAAGAAGAGGACAGGCTCAAGCAGGAGCTGCAAGGCCAGCTGATCGAATATGCCCTATGCAAGGCCGCCGCCCGCGACCTGGGAGAACTCTACCTGGGCCAGGATATATTTGTGCGGCAGGCTGTCCGCATTGAGATAGACCCTACATACACCCTTACCCACGAAGCCCAGGTGCTCGCCGACGCGCTGATTGACGCCATGGGCAAAGAGGCAAGGCGGCTGCCACCACCCAAAGAAGTGTTCGACCCGCTGGTGACCCGACCAGTCATAAGCGTCACCGCCAAAATATTCACTATCCTGCGCGCGCTGCGCCAGGGTGGGCCCGCACACCTGCAGGACATCTACCGCCTGGGCCCCGACCGCAGCGGGATGGTGGCGACCTTTCTGGCGGTGTTGGAGCTGATAAAGGCGGGGAAGGTTTGTTTAGAGGGCGAAGAAGTACAGTTGACGGGTGATAGTTGACAGGAGTGTACGCAATGAGGAGTATTAGAAGAGGCGTGTCGGTTTTTTTTGATGGCCTTGTTGATTTCGGCGGTTGCGCCGGTGGCCGTTGCTACTGACGCAGACGCGGACGATGAGTGGATTGCTGTTTCGGCAGGGCATTTTCATAACCTTTTTATTAGAAGTGACGGCACCTTGTGGGCTTGGGGACTTAATGACCCCCGTAGCGGAACACTTGACAGAATCATAAACTACTACCCTGTCCGTGTGGATGTGGCCAGCGACCGGCAATCACACATAGTCACCCCCGGCGACAGCCTCTAGAATATAGCCCAAAACAAGACAGGCAACGGCAACCGCTGGCCTGAGCTATATGAGCTAAACCAAGCATACATAAACTCGCTGGGCAGCGCAGACCTTATCTTTCCAGGCCAGCAGCTTGAGATACCGGCCGAGTGGCTGACAACTAAATAAATTGATAGGAGTACACAGCGTGAAAAATCTTAGGAGAAGCGTTTCGGTTTTGTTGGCGATTGCATTGCTGGCGGGCACGTTTACTGTGGTTGCCGGGGCAACGGAAAGTGCGCCCCGAAGACGTATGACAAGGGACGCGATAACGATTTCGGCGGGAGATCACCACACAGTTGCGCTTAAGTCGGACGGTACGGTAGTAACCACAGTGCAACCTACTGTCGTCAGTAGTCACGGCCAAGGCAATGTTTCCGGTTGGAGTGACATTATAGCGGTGTCGGCTGGCCGGTCTCACACTGTTGGTTTAAGGTCGGACGGCACGGTGGTAGCAACGAGGATAACTATTGTTAATCCCGGCATCGATTCTCAAAGAATTGAAGAAATTGACTACGGACAAAGCAATGTCTCCGGCTGGCGCGACATTACAGCGGTGTCAGCCGGCCTGATACACACTGTCGGTCTGCGCTCGGACGGGACAGTAGTAGCTGTGGGAGATAATTTTAATGGCCAACTTAACGTTTCGGGCTGGCGTGACATTGTGGCGGTATCTGCAGGCGGATTTCATACCGTGGGGCTTCGAGCGGATGGCACAGTGGTTAGTGCCGGCGGCCGTTTTGGTGGCATGGACCAAGCTGACATTTCTGGCTGGCGGGGCATAATCGCGGTGTCGGCGGGCAATGGGTTTACTCTTGCGCTCAGGTCGGACGGCAGAGTATTGATGGCAGAGGGTGTCAACCCCACAGGCATCGATGTTTCTGGTTGGCGTGATGTTTTTTCAATATCGGCCGGCCTTTTTCATGCCGTAGGCCTGCGAGTGGATGGCACAGTTGTAGCCACTGGTCAAAACATTTATGGCTCACACAATGTTGCTGATTGGCAGAATATAGTGGCAGTTTCGGCCGGATTGCTGCACACTGTCGGCTTGAGGGCTGACGGTTCAGTAGTTAGCGCCGGGGAATGGGCCGGCGACACCTCCGGCTGGAGCGACATCATGGTGCCTTGGATTATCATTGAGCCATCATCTACCGACTGATGACATAACCGATACAGCCCAAGAAAGGAACACCATGGATTCACTCACCCACGAGCGCCAGGTCGAAGCTATCATCTTCGCCGCCGGAGACCCGATTGAGATCGGGAAAATTTCCCAGGCGCTGGATATACACGCGGATATAGTCAAACATTACATAGATAAGATAAAGCGGCGATACGCCGAGGGTGGCAGCTCACTTGATGTTGTCTACCTTGGCAACGCAGTGCAGATGTGCACCTTGCCTGAGTATGCCGAGTGTATCCGCACGGCTTTGGTTCTGCGTCGCAGTGTCCCGCTCTCTCAGGCGGCGCTGGAGGTGCTCGCCACCATTGCGTATAACCAACCGGTTACCCGCGCGTTTGTCGAGCAGGTGCGCGGGGTGGATTGCAGCCACCTGGTGCGCTCACTTGCAGAAAAGGGGCTGATTGAAGAGGCTGGGCGGCTGCAAATTCCGGGCAAGCCGATAGCCTACCGTACAACCCAGGTCTTCCTGCGCAGCTTTGGACTCTCCGGGCTGGAGCAGTTGCCTGAGCTGCCGGGCAAGGCCCCTGAAGAATACGGCGACCCCGAGACCGACCTTGAGGTTGAGGGGCAGATAGATTTCGACGAGCTGTAGGGAGGTGACCCATTGACCTGGCTGACAGTACTGGGGTGGATAGGCATTGGGTTGCTTGCCTTACCGGTTCTTATCTTCCTTTTGAGCGTGCCTTCGGTTCGGCTGTATTTTTCAGCCCAAGGCGGCGAAGTAAAACTAAGCGCCCACTACCTCTTCCTGCGCTTTAGGGTTCTACCCGCCAAAGAGAAGCCGGCCAAAAAAGCTAAGAAGAAGGCCAAGAAGGCAAAGGAGCCTCCCAAAGAAGAAGAGGAGGAGCCCGCGAAGAAAGAAAAACCCTCCGCCTGGCAAATGTGGGAGCAGTACCGGCCTCTTATCCGCAAGAGCGGCAAGGTTCTAAAGCGGCTCTGCAAAAAGGTGGTTATCTACAAAGTGCGCGCCCGGGTAAAGATTTGCGGAGAAGACGCCCACCAGACTGCCCTAAAGTACGCAAAGATTACTTCCGGGGTGGCAGTGCTCTCCCAAATACTCAGCCGAGTATTCACCTTGAAAAGGTCGGATACGGAGATAGCGCCCGACTTCCTCGGACAGCGCGACAGTTATGATGTTTCTTTTAGGCTGCGGGTGCGGCCTTTGCATTTTCTCACAGCAGGCATTACCATGCTAATAGCATATCTCAAGACCTCTAGGCGGGTCAAAAAAATACGTAAAGGTGGCAAAAAATATGAGCCAGCAACAGCATCCCATAAGTGATTTTACTCAGTCGGCGCTAAATAGTTTGCGTTCCTTAGTTGACGTCAACACCATTGTGGGCGAGCCTATCACTACCGGTGAGGGGATCGTTATCATCCCTATTTCCAAGGTGAGCTTTGGCTACTGCTCAGGCGGGAGTGACCTGCCTACCGAAAAACCTAAAGATCTGTTCGGCGGCGGCACCGGCGGCGGGGTTACTATTCAGCCGCTGGCTTTCCTTGTAATAAACGGCGGAGATGTCAGCCTTTTGCAGATGCAGACCGCCGAAAACACCGCCGACAGAATCGTAAACGCCGTGCCCGGCCTGCTGGACAAAGTAATCGGTATGGTCAAAAAGAGCAAAGAGAAAGACGACGATAGCGAAGGCAGCGAAGAAGAATAATAATAATCTGCGTTTGTGTGCAACACCCTTATACTCCCATGCAAGATAATCGACTTCCAGGAAATACTCTAGGAAAAGCTTGTGTGTGGGAGAGTTGAAAAAATGTGCCAAATATGTGATAAGCGCAAGATATTCATCGCCTTGCTTTGCTTGGCCATGATTTTTGCCCTGAGCGTCCCCGCTGTTGGGGAGCAGTCCGGCAGCTTCGAGGTTGGGGCCAAGGCCGCTGTCGTGATTGACGCGGCAACCGGGCGGGTGCTCTTTGCCCAGAACGAGCATAAACAGCTGCCCATGGCCAGCACCACCAAAATCATGACTTCCCTGCTGGCCCTTGAGCAGGAAGGCGCCGAAGAGATGTTTGAAGTCGACCCCCTAGCCATAAAGGTAGAGGGCTCATCCATGGGTTTGAGGGAAGGTGACCTGGTCTCCCTACACGCCCTTGCGGTGGGAATGTTGCTCCACTCGGGCAATGACGCTGCCAACGCGACTGCTGTGCGCATCTCGGGTAATATCCCGGAGTTTGCCGCTCTGATGAATGAGCGGGCACAGTCCATAGGAATGACGAACTCAAGTTTCGAGACCCCTTCCGGCCTGGACGGTGAAAACCACTACTCGACCGCCTATGACATGGCTCTGCTCGCCCGGGAAGCCATCGCCAACGAAGCCTTTGTGGGCATATGCTCTCAGTACAAGCTACGGACAAGCTTCGGCAACCCGCCACACAACCGCTGGCTAAAAAACCACAACAGGCTGCTTAGTTCTTATGACGGTGCATTTGGCGTAAAGACCGGCTTTACTAAGAAGTCCGGGCGCTGTTTGGTGTCTGCCGCTAGGCGAGATGGCGTTGAGCTCATCTGCGTAACTCTGGGCTGCCCCGACGACTGGAGCACACACAAGAATCTCTACGACCGCTTCTTTGCACAGCTCACCGTGCAGGATTTGGCTCAGGGGCTGGAGGGCAGCAGTGTGCCGGTGGTGGGCGGTACTGCCAGCCAAGTGCGCGCATTACCCATAGATCAGGCAAATGCTGCCATACCCGAAGATGGCCCGGAGATTCGATACCAGCTGCGCCTGCCCAGCTTTGTCTACGCACCTGTCAACGAGGGGCAGTACCTGGGCGAGGCCGATATATTCCTGGGTGACGAGAAGTTGTTTACCCTGCCGTTGGCAGCCGGGGAGAACATCCCACTGCTCTATCCCGAAAAGAAGGGGCTGCTGGACAAGGTAGCCGACTGGCTGGGATAGGTTGTTTTGTAGGGTCGGGGTTCCATCCCCGACCGCCACCAACCGAAGGGCAGGCTCATTTACACTTGCACGCACCGCTGGCGGGATAACCCCGCCCCTACATAACGTATACAACAAATGCAAAGGAAGTAAAACATGACGCATTACGGCCCAGGCAGAATTCAAAAGATACTTTCACAGTATGGTGTACTTTCCCGCCGCAAAGCCGAAGAGGCGGTAGCGGCCGGACGTGTACAGGTAAATGGCCGTCCCTGCCAGCCGGGCCAACCGGTCAACCCCAGGCGGGATATTATCGCGATTGACGGAAAAAAAGTTGACTTAAAAAAGCAGGACAAACCGATCACTATCATGCTCCACAAGCCGCGCGGAGTCATTACCACCACCAGCGATGAGCAGGGGCGCAAATCGGTGATGGACCTGCTTGACGGCGTGCCTGTACGGGTCTACCCTGTTGGGCGGCTGGATCGCAACAGCGAGGGGCTGCTCCTGCTTACAAGTGACGGCGAGCTGGCTAACGCGCTGGCCCACCCACGCGGCCAAATTGGCAAGACCTATCGTGTAAGCGTTCGCAGTGCGGTGGTTGAAGAGCAGCTGATTGCCCTAAGCACCGGCGTCAAGATTGAGGGCGAGTACCGCCCCACTCTGCCAGCCAAGGTCCATGTGATAAGCTCAGAGCCGGGGCGCAGCGTCTTGCAGCTGACCATATACGAGGGACGCAACCGACAGGTGAGAAAAATGTGCGACGCGGTGGGGCTCGAAGTCTCGCGGTTGCGGCGAACTGCCGTAGGCCCAGTGAAGCTTGGAATGCTGGCCCCCGGAAAATGGCGTCAGCTTACACCGGCTGAGCTACTTGCACTGCGCGGAGCAACCAAGTAAACCTGTAGCCAACGTTTTGGAAGTAAAACACTGTACAAACCGGCGCACCCTTGACAGTCTGCCAAGGGTGCGCCGGCTTGTGTATTTACGCTATATACCTATGAGCAAAAATCAAGCGGCTATTAGCCCTGAGAGCAGTCGTCTTCCTGCCCATTGTCGATCCACTCGCCGGCGCCTTCAAATCCGCTGTTCTGGCAGCTTCCGCCACTGGAATGACCAACGCGACCACAGTTTTGCCAGTTACCGCGGATTTCCTCGGTGCGGCGGCATATTGGCCTGCACTCCTTCTCCCTTACGCGGCGACATACAACTCTCTCCACGTGGCGGCACTCGCAGCTGCGCTGACAGCTAACAACTTTGCGATTACAACAATCTTTGTTACACATATTCGTTTGACCTCCTTTCATTTCACGTTCAAGACCAATATATGCCGTACGGGACCAAAGTGTGGCTTTGGTACATTGTAAGCAGCCGCCTAAAAACGCAGCAACACCCGCAAAAACCGTAAAATTCGCGGTCTTTGCGGGCGTTACTCTCGGCTATTGTTTATTTGTTATTTTCTGCAAAGCAGCACCACCCCGCTAAGCGGAGAGAGAGCCCCCCCTTTGTACTTGCCGTAGATAGCTAGTACACGCGCCTCCCCGAAGCCTTCGGGCAGCAGCAGCGCCTGCTCCCGGTCCGAGCGATTGACGGCAAACAGGATAGCTGTCTGCCCATCCTCACTGCGGCGAACGAATGAGCAGACCTCATCCGAGAAGGTGACCGGCAAGAACTCCGCAGTTGCAAATATCCGGTGCTCGGCGCGCACCCTGCCCAAAATCCCGATAAAGTCCCGAAGCCCGGTGTCTTCTTGCCCCCAAGGGTAGCAGGCCCGGTTAAACGGGTCTTTGTAGCCGCTCATACCTGCCTCGTCCCCGTAGTAAATGCAGGGGATACCCGGCAGCCCAAACTGCACTATGCTGGCAAGGGCAAACAGGTGGCGGCCCCGCCAATACTGCTCCTGGGTAAGGGTGTGGTGGTCCCGCTGCCAAGCGCGGTCGTGGTTGCCCAGCGGCTCGCCTCCCAGGGCAGTGATAGCTCGCATGGTGTCGTGGGTGGAAAGTGAGTTCATCAGCGCGCTGATAACCGGGGGCGGATAGTTTTCCAGCACGGTCATAATTGCCCCGAGCAGGCCCTCTCCCCCGCCGTGGCGAATATACCACAGAAGCGCATCCTTGAATGGGTAGTTCATCACACTGTCCATCTGAGCGCCCAGCAGGTAACGGCGTCGGTAGCCGTAGCTCACTTTATTGGAGGCGTCCTCCCAGACCTCGCCTATAACGGCACAGTCGGGGCTATGAGCCTTAACCCGGGCATATAGCGCATCCAGGAAGACGTCGGGCAGTTCGTCGGCCACATCCAGCCGGTAGCCGGACGCACCCAGTCGCAGCCATTTTTCGGCCACGCCGCCTTCTCCGGCAATAAACTCTAGGTAGCCTGAGCTCTGCTCCTCAACATTGGGCAGGGTGTAAAAGCCCCACCAGCTCTCGTAACCGTCCGGCCAGTCGTAAAACCGAAACCAGTCGTAGTAGGGGCTGGCCTTGTCTCGATAAGCCCCGCCCTCGCCGTACCGGCCCTCCCGGTTGAAGTAGACCGAGTCGCTGCCAGTGTGGCTAAAAACGCCGTCGAGTATTACAGCTATCCCCTTTTCCCGGGCGGTGGCACAGAGGGTGGCAAAGTCCTCCTCGTTACCCAGCATCGGGTCGATCTTGAGGTAGTCGGCGGTGTTGTAGCGATGGTTGGAGTGCGCCTCGAAGATCGGGTTTAAGTATATGCAGCTTACCCCCAAGCTGACCAGATAATCTAGCTTTTGGGCAACACCCGCGAGGTCGCCGCCGAAGTAGTCGTTGTTTAGCACCTTGCCCTCGGGGGTGGGCCGCCATTCAGGTACGCCCTGCCAGTCATCGCGAAAGATTCGCCCTTCCGGTACACCCTGTTTTGGCTGCCCGCTGTTGCAAAACCTATCCGGGAATATTTGGTATATAACACCTTCGCGCAGGCAGGCAGGGGTTTGCATCCGCGCGTCGTAGACAGTCAGCTGCCAGCCGCCGCCGGTTCCAAGCACAGCTTTGCCGTCCGGACCGCGCATGATGGTTTGGTGGCAGTCCATGCCGGCCAGCTCGAAGTGGTAGAACCATATCCGGGGCGAGTGCCAGGCAAACACTGCCCCAAAAACGTTGCAGGTTCGTTCCATTCTGTTCAGGGCCATTGGTAGGTTGATGGGCTCTCCCCCCTCTGCCGATTGAAGGGCAAGGGTGGGGTGGCAGGCACCCATACTCTTGGGCAAGCGCAAAGTTATAGTCGCCTCTTCTCCGGTTTTTAGTGCGCCGAAGGGAGACTTGCACTCGGGGTCGCGGCTGTCGTAGTATGGGGTTTGCGGCATGTGGTGACCTCCGGTTGTGTAGGGGACGCGCCCCCGCGCGTTCCGGCCAATTAACAGAGCGTCACAATAAAACGGCGGGACGCACGGGGGCGCGTCCCCTACAACGACGAACAAACCTAAACAGACATGGAAAAATCCGACCCTACAACGGCAGGTTCGCGATAAACCGCGGGCGATTGATAATCGCCCCTACAACGGCAGGTGTGTGTAGACGGCGGGCCGCGCGGGGGCGCGGCCCCTACATACAATTATTTAAGCCCCCATATCTTAGCCGCGTAATCATTTATCGAGCGGTCGGCGCAGAATATCGCGCTCTCGGCGATGTTGCGCAGGGACATCTTCTGCCAGCGGTATTTGTCTGTGTAAAGCTCGCCGGAAAGACCGCGCACCCTGCGATAGTCATCGAAGTCGGTCAGAGCCATATAGTAGTCGGTGTCTTTTAGCATATCGTAAAGGTCAGGGAAAGTCTCCTCCCCAAGGCCGCCTACCAGCGCATCGACGGCATGCTTGATAACCGGGTTTTTGTCGTATATCTGCCCGGGGTTGTAGCCCTGCGCCCGGCGAGCCTCAACTTGGTCGGCGGTCATGCCGAAGATAAGGATATTCTCGTCCCCTACCACCTCGTGGATTTCCACATTTGCGCCGTCCATGGTGCCAAGTGTAATCGCACCGTTGAGCATCAGCTTCATGTTGCCGGTGCCGCTGGCCTCGGTTCCGGCCAGGGAAATCTGCTGGGATATGTCACTTGCCGGCAACAGCGCTTCCATCTTGGAAACATTGTAGTCCTCTATGAAGACCACACGCATCTTTTCCCTTATCACCGGGTCTTTGTCGATAAAGTCTGAGAGTGTGCAGATCAGCTTGATAATTTGTTTGGCCATGAAGTAGCCGGGCGCCGCCTTTGCCCCAAACAGATAGGTGCGTGGGTGGAAGTCTGCGCCGGGGTTGTCTTTGAGGTGCTGATAAGTGGCTATAATCTCGAGGGCGTTAAGCTGTTGGCGCTTGTACTCGTGCAGCCGCTTGACCTGCACGTCGAAGATGGAATCGGGGTCAAGCATGATACCCTGGCGATGCTTCATCATAGCGCAAAACTGCTCTTTGTTCTGCCGGCGGCTGGCGACAAGACTTTCGAGGAAGGCAGTGTCGTTCTCGAAGCTGCGCAGCTTTTCCAGGTTGCGGATGTCTTCTGCGAAGTCTGGGCCGATTGCGTCTTTTATAAGCCCGGTCAGGCTGGGGTTAGCCTGCATCAGCCAGCGGCGGGAGGCAATCCCGTTGGTCACATTGGTGAACTTTGCCGGGAAAACGTTGTAGAAGCCCCGGAAGACCTCGTCCTTGATTATCTGCGAGTGCAGCTTGGAGACGCCGTTTATGCTGTGGCTGCCCACCACAGCCAGGTTTGCCATATGCACGCCGCCCCCCTGGACGATGGACATTGCGCCGACTTCCCAGTCATTTTTGTGGTGGTCGGTGTACAGGCTGTGGCAGTGCCTGCGGTTTATCTCGAGGATAATCGACCAGATGCGTGGCAGCAGGCTCTTGATCATCTCGGCGTCCCAGACTTCCAGGGCTTCCTTCATAACAGTATGGTTGGTGTAGGCAAATGTATTCTTGACTGTATGCCAGGCGGTCTCCCAGCTGTAGCCACAGTCGTCTAGCAGGAATCGCATCATCTCGGGGATAGCGAGGGTCGGGTGGGTGTCGTTTATGTGTATTGCGTTTTTCTCGGCGAAGTTGTCAAAGCTGCCGTAGACGTCCAGGTGCCTGCGGAATATGTCCGACAGCGAGGCCGCGCACAAGAAATATTGCTGACGCAGCCGCAAGATTTTGCCCTCGTGGTGGTTGTCGTTGGGGTAAAGCACCTTGCTTATCGCTTCACCGTAAAAGGTCTGCTGAAAAGCGCCGGCAAAGTCCCCGCGGTTAAAGGATTCCATATCCATTCCCGACATGTTTTTGGCTTTCCAAACCCGCAGGAGGCTGGTGCCCTCGCCGCCAAACCCCGGCACGTGAATGTCGTAAGGCACTGCCAGCACAGTCGAGTAACCCGAGTGCTTTACAATATGCCGCTCGCCCTCCCAATACTCTTGGAGCTGGCCGCCAAAGCGGATTTCCACTTCGTAGCCGGGCTTGGGCGTAAGCCAGCTTTCCCCGCCGGGCAGCCAGTTGTCCGGCAGTTCGCTCTGCCAGCCATCAACTATCTTCTGCTTAAAGATTCCAAACTCGTAAAGAATGCAGTAACCGGTACAGAGGTATTTTTCGTTTGCGGCGGCATCCAGATAACAGGCAGCCAAGCGGCCAAGACCGCCGTTGCCAAGGCCGGCGTCCGGCTCCATCTCGTAGAGTGTGTCCAGCTTTATGTCGAAGTCCTCGGCCAGCGCGGTCTGCAGCTGCTCGGCAAGGCCTAGATTGTGTACGGCGTTGCGCAGCGAGCGCCCTAGCAGAAATTCCATGCTGAGGTAGTAGACCTGCTTCTTGCCTTTGCTCAAGTTCTTGGCCCAAAACTTTGTGCGGTTTTTAAGCATGATGTCGTCAATAACCCGCACACAGGCTCTATAGTACAGTTCGTTGGACGCCAAAGTGACATCCCCCACCCCCATGCGGCCCGTAAGCTTCTCGCGCAGGAGAGAGGAAAGCTCCTTACTGGTATAGTTGGTTTTCATAGACAAACCTCCTCCGAAAATCTGTTGCCAGTTGCTTTTTTGCTAAATCTCAGTATACATCTTATACCAGTTACCGTCAACATGGGTGTACCCTGTTGTAGGGAACGCGACCATGCGCGTACCGGTGTTTTATCGTAACACTCTGTCGATTAGCCAGTCGGGAGAACCCCGCCCCTACAGAGTAATCAGTGACGCGAGCCTCTGCATATATATGCTGTCATCTTCGTCACTTTCGTCATTTTCGTCACCCTCTTCCGTGGTTTTGACTACAGTATGCAGATATTGAGGCGGGTTTTTGTAGGTGTCGTGCCCCTGGCGGCCTGTCTAATCCCACACACACTTTTGTAGGGGCGATTTTCAATCGTCCGCGGCTTACCGGGAGCCTGTTGTTGCGTGGTCGGGGTTTTATCCCACCCGTGCCTATTGTAGGGGCCGCACATCCGGGCGTCCCGCCTAACTCCACAGACGACTGTTGTAGGGGCCGTGCCCCTGCGCGGCCCGCTGATTTCCAGTGACGTTCCGTAATTGGTGCTGAAGTTCCGGGGGCTCAGGTCAAGTTCAAGAGCAAATTTTAAATCAGCCTGCGGGCTGGGGCTAATGTACCGCTCATGCCGCGGGGGCACTTACTTTTTGTCTCGCCAAAAAGTAAGCAAAAAGCGACTTAGGGGGCGCGGGGGGCTTCCCCCCGTGGCGCCCCCTTAAGAATCCCCCTCAACCCCCCCGCATAACATCTGGCCTCGCT
>Ga0131853_10001911_pt1 | contig 37207 bp, 17 predicted proteins | sample TergutLab28metaG_FD_92764 | JGI IMG/M metagenome (GOLD analysis project Ga0131853, IMG submission 92764) | Labiotermes labralis P1 segment gut microbial communities from Petit-Saut dam, French Guiana - Lab288 P1 (version 2) (version 2) | ecosystem: Host-associated > Arthropoda: Insects >... | reverse complement strand
TTTTATTCCAAAAATAAATTTGAGAAATTAGTGCATATAGTTGGTTTTATTATAAGAATTTATCACGATGCACGGTCACCTGAACGTCAAATTGAACAGTACATGTTTGGCATCCACATTAGCCAAAGATAGCGCCTATTTTTCTATACCTACGATTGATTTCTTTCTGTTTCGTGTCAGTCTCCACATTCCTGCTAATAACCATGGAGTCCCATTTCTTTCTTTCCTTCCTCAGCACTCTATACAAAATCTCCTATCGCAAATACAATTCATTCCCTCAATTCTGCCACCGTATTGTAGCTGTATGTGTCATTACATATTTCTTTTACCATTCTAGGCCACTTATCTATGTTTAACTGTGTTTGTCTTTTTTCCTGGTAGTCGAATTAATCTTCACATGCCTGTCGCAAAATCGAACTAACGTATCGAACTAGCATATCGTTCGTTACGTACTCTTAAGTTGCGTTGTCAAAGTTTGCACTATACCAAGCACCCTGCAGTACACACACACACACACACACACACACACAGTGCACACTGATTTGCGGTTCATATGTTTATGGGCGCAGCAAGGACTCCATCTGGAGAGTGCGTACCGTATTTTCCGCCTCAATATGGCGCTGTAATAATGTCTTTCAAGGCCGTATCGGTTGACGGAAGTGAGTTCTGTGTGGATAGAATGTTCAGGTAGCTGCTGTTACCGTTTCTATCAAAGTCAAACTGAATATTACGTATAATGAGGTGTATCATACTGAAAGTATACAGTGTCGTTCCGACTATTTACACTTCTGTAACTGGTGTATGTTTAAGCTGCCGTGAAGGGAAGCTGAATAAACGTGCCTTCATTCGTGTGTGTGTGTGTGTGTGTGAATTGTAATGGTTTTCTAATTTATACCAAAATAATTAATTAATTACTTCACCTAGGTTAGTGTTCGTCTCTCTGATGACACCATAAAGTCTTGTATGTAGTTAGCAATTACTTCCTGCCTCCATCTTCAGGGTAAGTGGAATGGAAGATAGTATCAGCAGTTTTCTTCAAAATGTTAATATTTACCATGCAAACAACAAATCCTCAAGACTTTAATGCGTAATTCTTATGATTTAAATATCACATATGAACGCAATTAACGGTCCTACTCGAGAGGGTATTAAATCGCTTAGACACTCATGACGTTTTGCGTCATTTATAGAATACGGAGGTTTGTTGCTGTAAAATGACACGTTTCCATTTTGTAGCTGGAGAAGGCCGCTGATAACTGATACTGTAGAGGAGAGGCGAGAGGGAAGGCAGTCAGTGTCACACAGAATGTTACGAACTGTTATACAGACGTGCCTAATCTTATGCAGGCTGATTTCTAAAACAAATAGAAAGCTCGCAAGAAATTTGATGATTTTAAAGGACAATGTAAAAAATGGACGGTTCATTTGTATCTTTGTTCCATGTTAGGGGCCTTCGGGACTACATGGCTTTGGGATATCTCTACTGAAAGTCGTTTGGAAAATTGAACACACTGAAGAGTGAGCATTTCATGTAGCTTACTAAGTAATTATCTTGATGTATGTACCATGCATTTTTATACTGTATTATTTAGACCAAAAATGCACAATATATTATCAATGAAGCCTGTATCGTAAAGTACTGCTTTATTTTCGATGTATTTACATACTCTTCAGGGAGTCTTTTCTTATATACGCTAAAACCTTTACTGATTTATTATCCATATATATATATATATATATATATATCGTAAGCACTCCTGCATGTTTCATTGCAGCTGCATCATCTTCAGGGAGTCTTAATATTGTACTTCGCGAAAGTTACAAAATTATAATTTTGAACAATTTTGTAACTTGTGTATAATTTTGTAACTTTAGCAAATAGAAGTGTAAGACTTCCTGCAGAAGATGCAGATGCATCGAAACATGTTGGAGTGCTACGATGTATACAGTATTTTTAATATACGTATGTTGTGCATTTGTTGGTCTGGATAATAAACTGTACAAGATGCACGGTACGTACATTAAAATAATCTTTACTGATATTGTAACTTTAGCGTATATAAGAAACGACTCCCTGAAGAGAGTGTAAATACATCGAAACATTTTGCAGTACTTTACGATGCAGACTTTAATGTTAATATATTGTGCATTTGTTGGTATGAATAATAAAATACTAAGCAATTAACTAACTTAGTAACTGACTTCATACTGCTTCCTCCTTTTTTGCTGTGCCTTTTTAGCTGATATTCAGTTTAGACCGCGCCATCTGCCCAGTTGTGGGTCACTTCTTCTTTTCTCTCCCCTTTTAGCAATTCTGGTGGGACAATGCCTGGATCTGCCGCCGTCACAACAAGAAGCCTTTAAACTAAATGCTTAACTGCAGCCCTAAGCATTAACTTAAGATTGACCGTCGGTTGTAGCATCCGCATTCCATTCGTACATCTCGCAGTGCCTCACATTCCCCGCATTTCTTCCTGTCCACGGCATTATTACCATGTTCACTGCAGCTCACCCGACATGTTTGTAGTCTGCACCAGTAAGACCAATTCCAGGATCAACCCCCTGCCTATCCCAAGCCCCGCCAAAGTGCTCCCAAACATTCTTGTACACTCGCACACTTCTCATCGTGTTTATTTCCCTTCCATGATCCATTTTTTTTTTACCTTTGAGTCGTAACCCTAATGAATCAAAGAAGATGAAAAATTAATAAGCTCCTCATTATATAATTGTATGTGCTGTCTGTCAGATCCAAATTTTCTTTCCAATGTCCAGTTGTGTTTCTCCTGTCAGGGCAAGAAACCAAGTTCCACATCCATATAAAGTGAAAATTAAAAAAAAAATCATATGTTGCAGTTTATGATTGCACATAACCATGTACTTGTGACTTTGTATAACGTGTATGTTGTTAATTTCAACATTTTCATGGCACAACAGCTCCTGGTGGGCCAGGGACTCCTCATTACTGAGGCTTCACGATCACACTCAGACACACTACGCTCAGTAGGACTCCTCTGGGCGAGTGATCAGTCCAACGCAGAGACCTCTACCTGACAACACACAACACTCACAAGAGACAGACATCCATGTCCCCGGTGGGATTCGAGCCCACAATTACAGCAAACGAGGGGCCGCAGACTCACGCCTTAGACCTCGCTGCGACTGAGATCGGCTTGTTGCAAATTATAAACATGTAAAATTCACGAAGATATCTATCATTATCTCGCATTGTCTCGAGGTAAGGTTACATTTTATATTTTGAAAGTAATTCCAATATTATCCTATAATCGTTACCAGTATAAACATGACTTGTGTTTACCAAAACTACCTGGTGTTTTCCCTAAAGTCTTAGTGGAAAATCCGTTAGTCCGTGCAGATCTGAAATTCAAGTTTCGCCTCTAGACAGAAGCGCTTATATTGCGTTATTTTCTACAACACGGCTGGCAAGCTTCAACCCACCTGAGGTCCACACAGTTCGTAAGGACTCGCCCGAGTGCCGCATGTAATGTACATATGGGGAGGGGGATTACATTAGTTAGAACCCATTTATTTACACTACGACATTTGCTTTATTGTTGTGTATTAAAGTTGCCGTGTTAAGTTCTGTAGACCTATCGGCCCATGTTGTGATTTTAGACTGTATTATTTAAACTATTCTGTTGGTTGACGGTCGCTAATAATTTTCTCGAGGGCCGTGTGTGGCCCGTGGGCCGTATGTTAGCACTGTTCTACAACTTGTGTGGTGTGTGTCAAGTGCTCAGCTCTCGCGCATTGAACCGTATACATTTGTAATACAGTGTTTTTGACGAGTTGTCAGTTGTGTTTGGGTGACACCTGCCTAAAGTTTTAGACCTTTCTAATATCGAAGTATGTGCACGCGTTTGACTGTTTGCTATTTTCTGAATTGGAGTAACATTTAAGCATGCAGATAATCTTTCTAGGCTTTTTTCAAGTGCTCTTATTTTTTTAAACTTGGCAGTTCCAAAATCTGTACGAGCCCTTACCCCTGCATAGCTGTAATACGCTGGGCAGGGGTCTTAGTCGCACATTCTCAAAATGCCAACATTCAAAGATCAAATATTGAAGGGGTTACGGAGACCACATGAGGACAAGAGACAAGCTGCACAAACGTTGATATCAAGAGTATGTCCCTGCAAGGCACCCCTCGATTTTATGATTTGCCCAGCCTTTCACGTTGGCATGGGTTGACATGAATAACTAAAGGTTGTTAAGTAAAACGAGTTGAAGTTTGGTGAATATGAGAATATTTTTCGGAAGATATGGAGGGAATTCTTGAACCTGGCGTATGACTAGACTGAACTTTTACGAGTTCCTCATAGACGTTTTAAAGGAAAGAAGTCTAACGGAAAATAAAAATGCGTATTGTTTACATGTCAGCGGTTCATGGGCAGGCATGCAATGCCGCAACTGTAAGGAGAGGCGCTGCTTTCTCAACTAGTGGACATTCCTCCAGCCAGTAAGCATCAACAATGCAGGAGATGAAGTGAAGTACATTCGTATCTGATTACGTCACATGCCGTAAGTCTTGAAAGAAACATCACCAATCTCTGACGGAAGACGGCAGAGAATAACTTGAGGAAGAAGAGGTAGTGCGAAAAGTGCAAAACTTCCGACTCTTTTCTAGACTGATTTCGAGAAGAAAACAAAAATGAAAATAAAGAAGAAGTGAGAAGAAACTGTGATTGGGAGGGAGAGCCGCGGCTGAGCAAAAATGGAAACCATTCTGCAAGGTTGGTTAATAGACATACACTGAGGAATGGATTCAGTGTTTCTGACGTAGAGACTGCGCTGTTAAAATGATGCTGGATTTTGCAGTACTTGCTAATAACTAAGTATGCAACTTTTGTCAGTTCGTTATGTGAGCTTGAGCTAATACTGACTGATTAGAATGAATCTTTTTGTTATGCACCAGGTCTATCGGCCGAGACTGAAAAATCGTAAAAAATAAGCATCTTATATTTTAGTTTTTTTAAAATGATAATTCAGGTAATCTTGTTTGACTGCATAGGCCTATTAGGAAAAATGTTGTTCCTGAGTAACGTTGTTTTACATAATGATAAAATCATATTTGTTGAAATGAAAACATCCCGAACTACTGGACATCTTAGAAACAAGGATTTCACTTTCCACAGGGCAGCAGAAAATGTTTCGTTTGTGTCAGCAAGCAGGTCCACTTTTTACAATGAGAGCATTTGCGTTAATGTAAGTAATAATTAATTATAATAATAATTGATATAAGTAATATAAGTGAAGGCAAGAGATATTAAATGCCACATACTGACGTGTAGCGAAATTTCTGTAACAGATATAAATCGCCTGTATTTTGTACAAAAATTTTACAGCAGAAGCCGGAAGGTGGTACCGTTTTGCATGTGACAAATACTTTCAGAGGTAGGGATGTTCCCCACCTGTCTTCGCTATTCTTGGTGTAATATAGTGAATTCTTGGGGGAAAAAAACTGTTCAGTTATAAGATTCTGAAAATACTTTTCAAATTAAGATTTTTGGCATTTGGACGAATGATGTGAGAATTCTTATGTTATGGAATTCCAGACCTATATCATAAGGTGGACATTGTTTGTTGAAATGTGACCTTTGTGAAGTAACTGGAATGAAAGTTACGTATTTGCTGATGGAAAGATACTATTAAGTTAGCACACATAGACAGAGGCCAGACAAACAAATAGCATGACATAAAATCAAGACGTATAGTTACTGTTTCATTTAGAAACAGTAAACTGATGTAATGAAGTCGGACAGAAAAACGCAACAACTGTGGTAAAAAGGTTAGACACAGGGGAACTGGGGGAAAACTGTCAAGTACTCTAATATCTTCGAGATGACAAGAGAGACGCCACAGTCATTAGGCCCGACTTTGTGCTGACAGTCTGCGCCATTTTGCTTTACCTACGAGGTAGGAAGGTTTGCTTTTGAATTGACCAAAGTCTATGGTGGTTCTGGATAGTCATGTGATCAGAAACCAGGGAATTGTCAGATTGGGAGCAGTAGGTAACCTCGCTCCATATTGTAATCAGTGTAACATTTTTAGTAATATATTTATGTTTGAGAATTAGCTGATACACGGCTGCTGTCTTTCCCTCTGGACCCCATGCATCCGAGCTCAGTAAAGGGCAGTTCTAGGGACTGTCGTTATTAGAAATACGAGAGATGGCGGCACGCTAACGGATCAGGTCCCCGGAATCCCGAGTTCGAGAAAATGATTCTTCCCTTATATTGGCGCCAAGTCTGATATATCAGAACCAGCCCAAAGTACTGGAAGGTTGGGCTGTTGCATCCAAATACTTGAAGATACAGTTGTCACCTTTTCACGAATTATAGAAGACCATTCGTTGAACGATTTGCTGCACGAAACTCAATTTAGTTCACAGTGAGCGTTATTTCCTGTACAAAAACAGAAACGAAATGTAAAATAAAGTATAAAGTTCAAAAGGCCTTGTTGATTACTTGGGAAGTGAAGTGACCAATCAAAAATGTGTTCATCATGCTGTAGTTCATGTAGTTCTGTTTCTTTTGTGCGTCTGAACAACTTCATTACTTTGTTTGTCAGCAGACACAAACTTAACGCCGTGGGTTTAGATACGGCTGTTCCATGAGCAGTTGGGCAACCATAGCTGCTACCGTGTCATTATGGCGCTGATTATGTTCGTATAAAAATTGTACCTGTGTTTAAAGACAACCACTTTTAACCTCAGGGAACAAAAACATATTAAACATTGCATTCTAAGATACCTTATAAAATTCCAGAAGCACAACGTTAAATGTGGGACCATCATAAACATTAATATCAATTTCTGTGTTTCTTTTATCTTTAGACTTAGCTGCAATTTTTGCATGAACGTAACTAACTCTACAATGTTGAGGAAGCAGCTAACAACGGTCGCAGGCCTGATGGTGGAACGGTAGTATCAAAACGCGTAGCGTTGTGTTTGTTGAATATAATTTTGAAAAATCACGAAAATGGAAAGTGAATTCAGCAGATCTGTAGATGTAACTAATATCAACATTTCCTTCATAAGCATCTAGTTGTTAATTCATTTTTAAATTTGTCTGTGTCTTCATCCATGTTCCCTTATTCTCTTTCATGGAACTGACAACAATCTGAATTTAGCAGAAAATTTTTTTGCTATCTGGGACGAGGGTTAATTTCGGAACTTGCATGGAAGGAAGCTTGACATTTTAGACTTGGTGTCCTGTGCTTCTGTACCACTTCATGGTCACCTAGACATCGCATTATACTTCTGCGTTTCCAAATGTAAAGAAATATAAAGAACGGTAGTGATAGAATTAATAAATATGTACAGCACATTCTATATTGCAACGGGATGGATAAGCGATGCAGGCAATGTGGTTCCGTTCCGGCTAGACATAAGAGTTTTTTTCCTTTTTCCAGAGTATTCAGAACTGCATTTCCTGAGAATATAAAGGTGTTGGGGTCTGAGGCTGACGAGTCGTGTCCATCTAATGGCGAGGTAAGGAAAGTTAGGAGCTTTACATCCACTCCTCCCTACGCATGCATGGTATACACACGGTCAACTTTACCCTAGCTTTAATTCAGTGGTTTTTCTTCCATATGTTGAAAGATCAGGAACTTTTGAAATAATTATATCGCGTTGCGGCACAAAAAGGTGTTATATTTACAGCTGTATTTCACAGCAGTCATACATATATACATGACATTAATAGCATTCATATTCCGCTGTATTTCGTTATGGATTTCAGCAAGGGTGGTATGTCATTGCGCAGCATGTCAGATCACTGCAATAATATTGTAAATTGTTAATTAGCAATGTAACCTCACAGCTGTGCGTACTGGTAATACACCACTGCCGTAACCATGGTAACGTATCAGGTAACTGTATTCATGATCGAGTCGTGGCTTGCAGGGTACTGGTCAGATGTCACGAAAACTGTGATTACACTTTCTGCCTGTGGGACGTCTCTTTTTGATGAAGCGCGCGGCACTGCGGGTTAAGATTATTGACAAGGGGCGGAAAGTTAAAAAAAAAAAAAAAGTGGAAATTGGGGAGCTCAGTGACAGAAGAACGTAAGCCTGAATTGAAAATAATTTATTTTTGGGGGGAGTGGGTACGCACACTGATGAATAGTTTATTTTTAAGCGCTTTCGCTAAGTTTCGGAAAGCTTCTGTTAGCTTATTCATGTCTGTCCGTCCGTCCGCATGGAACAAATCGTTTCCTACTAGATGGATTCTCATGAAATTTGATATTTGAGCGTTTTTTAGAGACTCTGTCAATACAGTTCAAGTTGCATTAAAATCTGATGAGAATGACGGGATTCTTCTTATAATGTAAAATTTTTCAGACAAAGTTGTATAGAAAATGAAAACACACATTTTTTTGTTTAATGCCTGTCTCACGAAAATTGTGCCGTTTATAAGATAATATGGACAAGTACTGTATACCAGATAAGCCACACACTGGACAGTCTAATGCTGCGTAGGAATGATGGCGATTTTCGCGCCGGTTGACTAAGCCAAGAGCAAGACACACAACTAGACTTTTTAATATTTATTTTTTCGTAACTGATTTATTCCATCTGGTATCGTAAAATGGCTGAAGGCACAGTTTTCAAGAAATGAGAAGCTATGCAACGAGTAGCGGACGTCTGTGAACACAGTAATAAGATTTAGGGTTGCATAAATTTCTTTCCTCTCCCTGACTTTACTAACTTCTTAAGGAAAATTGTACTCCGTGGAGTTTTTTCTTTGGTTAGTGTATCACTCGCCCAATATTGTTCGGGTGATCAAATCGAGAGGAATGAGATGCGTGGGGCACGTAGCACGTATGGGAAAGAGGAGAAGCGTATACAGGGGTTTGGTGGGGAAACCTGAGGGAAGATCCAGGCGTAAATTCGAGGATAATTTTAAGATGGATATTAAGGAATTGGAATGTGGGGTTATGGACTCGAACGAGCTGGCTGAGGATAGGAACAGGTGGCGGGCACCTGTGAATGCCGTAATGAACCTTCGGGTTCCATAAAATGCGGGGAATTTCTTGACTAGCTCAAAACCGGTAAGGTTCTCAAGAAGGACTCTGCTCCATGGAGTATATAAGTAAGTAAATAGGTACCTCACTGAGGTGGCATTTCTGAAGAGAAAGGAATTCCGAATGGCCCTCCCGAGCACAGTAACTGCCCGACCGCTGTTGTATGGATTGCTATTATGCCTGTTTTTAAGACCAAATCGTCACCCTTAACCTTATATGTTTTTGTCAAATAACTGATTAAGTTTGTATAATTTGTTCCCATTCTCGTGACAATTCATGTTGTCATCACGACTGCCGAATTACTCGTAGATACCGTCTTTTGGCTTAAGAAATGAATGCTATCCTGGAGTCCGATCGCACTCTTACGGCACCAGTGTACTCCGGCAGCTTGCAGAGTCTGGTTCGTAAGGCAGGCAGGTGGCTGTAGCACATATCCTTACAGCAAGTCCGCCCATCTTTCTAAAACATTCTTTCGTGAAAAATCGATTTTACGGTCGTCTGTAATTACTGTATCTTAAAATGATATGTCTGTGCATGCCGTGAAACACGAGTTGTAGAGGTATGGCTCCACTCTTTCTTAACTTCGGCGATGGATAGAGGCGAGTGGTCAGGTTCGTCCGTAGAAAGAAGCCAATAGCAACAGTAAACAGCAGGCTTAGTCGATGTTCTGATTTTCTTATAACTTCTTCACCGAAATCCCCATCATCGTTACTTTCTGCTGCTATTTCTCGGTACTGAGAAAGAAGCTTTCCTTTTTCAATATTCTTGCCTCATTTTTGACTCCTATTAGCATTTTCGAACTGCCAGTGGAAGCGTGTTGTCTTGAACAAACACATTACACTGTAATCCTTATTGCCTACGAGTAAATCTGTTTCTGGTCTTAGTTCCGTGTTGAAGTAAGAGAATTCTATGAAGAACATTCCTTATTTTAGGCGCTTTTGCAAAATTGCGAAGCGCGACTATTAACTTTATCATGTCTGTACATCTGTCCGTCCGTTCTCATAGAACAACTCGGCTCCCACTGGACGGATTTTTATAAAATTTTATATTTCAGGATTTTTCGAAAATCTGTCGATAATGCTCAAGTTTCATTCAAATCGGACAAGAAAAAAGGGTACTTTACATGAAGACCACTATACATTTTTTTTATCATATATCGCTCGTTTTTTCTTAGAATGAGAACATTTTTCGGACAAGTGTTGTAAAGAAAGTCAAAACACACGTTTTGTATTCAGTAACTTTTTTTTAGACAATCGTGCCGGTTATGAGATAATGTGGAAAAATATTGTAGAGTGTGGCAGGCCACGGATGACAATATGGCGCTTGCGCATTGCATGCTGGTTACCAAAGGCTACAAATACACACTGGTTGTGTAATACTCGTTGCTTTTCCATTGCAACATTGGTTTTACGAACGCCCTCAGTGCTACGTAAGTTATGCATTGCCTGTCTTGTTTGGATTAACGGCTGGCAACACAGACCGAACTGCGTTCTACATTTGCTTCTGAAAGGTAAACGAACACCCCTGCAATTTGCTGCGCGGAGGAGTCGAAGTAGCCGCTAAAAGCAGCTGTGTGGATTGTGCCACAATATTGCATTTGCAGCTGTTACAGACTATTATGAACTGGCTTTTAAGAAGTGACAAGTGATGGTAATAGTGCATTTACTAATGTAGGCGTGTTTCTTGCACATCCAGATTCCAGGCGAACTTTAGATTATTAGTAAATCCAGAATGGAACTGAGTATTCAAATGAAGTTGTCTGACCTTGTACTAATTACTGCAAATGCGCTTGACGGATCAAAGGAAACTTAAATGGAGTTTCGACCAACTTCATAACTCTGCAACACAAAGTTACAGAAATTTCATGACCACTGTGACATGGTGCTTTCGTTATACATTTGAAGACTTGTCCACTGTCGCCAGCCGTAGTCTATTCGCGTACTGTCCTCGACTGACGAGAAGAACTTTGACCTTGAGAGTGTGAAAAGTGACTTATTTGTTGACTAACCTTGTAGAAAAAGCACACAGTACCTTAACACATCTCTATCACTGCATCCAACATTTCTCACTGGTCGTCATTTATTAGCTTTTCATCTTACGACAGATTTAAGTCAAACTTAAGAACGGCTTTAACTTTATAGAAGGCAACAGTAATGCTATTAACTTGCACGCCCAAGACACAAATACACTTGAGCCTAATATAGTTTACTCGGAATACATTAGAGACCTTTGAAGGGCCCGACTTTCCCTGCGCCATTACTGCCAAGGCCAGAGCTGTCGTCGTAAGGCGACAGCAGTACCCAGATTTATTTGTTGGGCGGTTTCGTATGGTTTTTAGTGCAGACACGATATGATGGTAGCCACTTACTGCTCGTCCCACATTAAGTCACGACAGATTACACAAAATTAGAAAATTAACCAGTGGAGACTGGTGTAATTTTTTAACATTTTTTTAGTTAGTCTTTCAAAATCTCATTTAAGAACACGACGAGGAAGACAAAAAGTAGGCGAACTTTGTCTTTATTATACTACAGTGCGAGCGTTTGCTATTGTGCCTATCAAGTGGATGATATTTAGCCCCATTATTCTTCTACGACTAGCGCCCATATAACGTATTTAATGTATTTAGGCCACAGATATTTTTACTCCATTTCTCGACACGTGCTGCAATATCTCCTTTCTTTTCGTAATGTTATTTTTTTGTAAATAAATTTCTCACATTTTTATGTACAGGTTGCTCTATAATTTAATTTTCCAACTCCGTCACCTAATGTAATAACAGTCCAAGAGGCTGGGTGGTGAATAATGTCTTACAACACTTCGAAAACATGTGGTTTCATAAAACGGAACATCGTTACTTAAATATTTCTGCAACTTAGAATACGACGTATTAGCAAAAGATCATTAAAGTGTACTTCATGTTGCTTCTTTTTAGAGAGAGGAAGCCTATCATATTGACCGTACAGCTGTTGATAATACGAGGGGGTGCTGATAAGTCCTTAGCCCGACCTATTTCCCGATGTCGTAGGACGGAATCGATAGTTTCGTTGGAAAGAGGGGTCTGTTCATGTGCCGAATTGCAAGTCTTTTCTTGTTACAGAGGCTGAAAGGAAGCTTGTCAGGCGGCGCGCGCGATTTCAAAAACATGGAGACGCAAACTATCATCAAGTTCTTTTTCCCTGCAAGACAAGGCGCTGAAGGAAATTCACTCCATTCTGACAGAATTAGGGGAACATGCACCATCGTTTGCCACCGTCAAAAACTGGGTGGCCCAGTTTAAACGTGGTGATTTTTCTACGTGTGATGCGCCTCGTCCTGGACGACCCAAAACAGTGACCACCTCGGAGATTATTGATCACATTCACGAGCTGATCTTGGAAGACCGCCGGATTTCGGCTAAATCAATAACTGAGAAACTGGGCATCTCACATGAGCGGGTTGGGTCCATCATTTATGAAGATTTGGACATGCGGAAGCTCTCCGCGAAGTGGGTCCCGAAATGCCTGCACGCGGATCAAAAACGTCAACGGTGCCTGTAGTCTGAGCAACTTTCGGAATATTTTCGGCGCCATCCAAATGATTTCCTGTTCGATTGGTGACCATTGACGAAACCTAGTTTATCACTATGACCCGGAGACAAAGCAACAGTCAATGTAGTGGCGGCATAGCGACTCACCCTGTCCCAAAAAATTCCATGTCCAAAAATCCGCTGGAAAATTTCTCGCCTCGATTTTTTGGGATCAAGACGGCACCCTCCTCATTGATTATCTTCCAAAGAGCCAAACTGTCAACGTGGAGTATTACTCGTCTCTGCTGTTGCAGTTGAAGGATATTTTGCAGGAAAACGCGGCGGGAACGTCACCAAGTTTGTCTTGTTCTTGCACGACAATGCCCCGGCTCACCGGGCTCTGCAACCCAGAAGAAAATGGGCTTCCAGTGTCTTGATCACCCACCCTATTCTTCGGATCTGACCCCGTCGGACTGCGACCTATTCCCTGGACTGAAAAAACAATTGAAAGGTCGCCATTTTTCTTCCGACACGGAGGTCATTGCTGTCGCGGAGACCTGGTTGGACGGACAGCATTCTGTTTTTTTTTTTTTTTGGCTTGGAAAAGTTAGAGCAACGGGCTAAGAAGTGTATTGAGCTTCGAGGGGAGTATGTTGAATAAATCCCGAGTTTTGTCGCTGTAGCTTGTTTCCTTCCTGGTTAGGCTAAGGACGTATCAGCACCCCCTCGTACAATTCGCACCAGCCACCGTCTTGGCTGACACACCTGCAGCAGTCCCAGTCACTCAGCATTGTATTTTAACGCACAAAAATTCCTCGGGTCATTGCAGAATGTACCCCATTACACTGAGAAAATGTGGCCTCATGTTTCCATGTTTGTATTAGCCATTTTCAGGCAGAGGTGCTAAATGTCATGTGCCAAGTTATTTTCCATGCTATTATTTATAAATATTTTAGTATATTGTAACTTGTTAGGAAATATTCGCCGAGCTGAGAATTCTAGCGCGCTTGCTCTTTTACTGTCACTGATTATTGAATTCATGAATATTTTCAACAAAATCTGTTAGTATTTTAACACCAGTATTTTATTTCTTATCTTCATCATCGAAATATTGTGAGGGGGGAGGTTAAACCCCGTTCCTCGACGTTTATAAAAAACTGTGTTGGATTTTCGGTTGTAACTCACAGATTATAGAGTACGTTTTACTCTTAAAGACCAATCGCGTCGATAGATGTAGAGGGCGGTTTAGCGTTGTCGGAATTTAATCAAAGTGGGATTTAACAAATTTTCATGAATATTCAAAACACGAATATTCACAAAAACTCAGTATGTGGTAGTTGCTCTATTCCACGTGCACCGACAGACAGACGGACATGACGAAACTGCTAGCCGAATTTTGAATTTGTTCTCGGAAGGAACGTAAAAATCAGTTAATATAGCGAAATACGAGCTTATCAATGTGCAAAGTGATGTGTTAAAGCTGCTGAGAGTAGTTTGGACGCCGAAATGAGCATAGCGAGTGCCCTGATCGGTTGCTTTCGCTCTTCAGCGAGCAGTCCCGATTGTATGTTGACATTTCACTTCGTCATGCATCACATGTCAGGAAGGAAAAGTGGATAACTGCATGAAAGTATGACGTAACAACAACAGTTTACGTCACTGCTTGTGTCATATTACTTTATCACACGAGGTGCCATATCGTGTAATTATAAACAATTTTAAAGCAGAAGTATTAAATTTGAAAAATTGTATGCACTATTTGTCCGTAACTGTCCATCATGTAGACTATATCCTAACTTGAAAATTTTACCCGATCCGATCGATCGTAAAATGTATTAAATATACTGACAGTTGTATATATGCAGCTTCGCATTACTGCCGTTGGATTAGCTCTGCCGTATTTCCGGGCGCGTTCAGGTAGTCGCGAAGAGCCCATGGCAACTTTGTCATGTCCGTCTGTCTGTCCGGATACATGAGCGCGGCTCCCACTGGGCGGATTTGTGTGAAAACTTGATAGTAGGCATATTTTTTAAAAATTTTTTGACAAAATTAAAATATCCTTAACTATGGGGAAAATGTCGAATATTATATGTGAAGATCTAAGTACATTTCATTGTTGCCTACGACGCTAAATAGCCATAACAGCGCTCTCCGAGAGGGAAATTTTATGAGTCTTTTAGGATATCCGAGGAGGTAAAAATATTAAGCTAACGCGCCGCAATGCTATTTTTTACGCACACTGCCGATATTGTTTGCAATTGTGTCGTGAAAGGCGCAATATTCGGGAGGCATTTTTACATGAAATGTTGTTTAGCTTTTTGCACAGCTGTTATTTGAAAATTTTATCCAAGAAGAACTCCGCGGCGTATTGTCGCACATTTGTCCGATTGTAATTAAAGTTGAAATTTCTTGACAGATTTTAGCAAAGCTTTATTTCTAGACAATCAATCCATTGAGTGGAGAATTGTTTCAGCTGTAAGGACAGCCAGCCATAACCGACGAAGCTAATGGGCGCTTCTCGCGAGTTTGGGAACTTGCAAAAAAAAAAAAAGTACTAAAACACGCACCTGAACTCGGAATTTCCTGTGGGACTGAAAACTTTGGATTCACCGGGTTGTGTTGTGTTTAGGGTCAAAATTGGACAAAATTACTTAATGTGTATGTGCACACTTGGCTCTGAGTGTTTGTCTTTCAGTTTGCTTTTAAAGTACTTCTGATTTTAATAAAGCGTAACCTAATCACATACAGTAAATTGTCACTGTGATGTAGCCTATCTTGAAGCATTCTTAACATTGGCACCAGATGGAATTGGGTACTTAACTGGACGATTTGATGCCTTGTAAGAAGATACTCCAGGTACCTGGTGGGTGGAATTAAAAACAAATCGTCCATCAGTGACAAACGGAAGCGTTTGTAGTCATGTGGAGAATTGAACCCAGGTTATCTAACTAGCAAACTCAGTGCTGACTCGGTTCATTATTATGCTGTTCCATAGTATTATGATCCATAATGTTATGTGGTTTAGTACATATTATTCTAATATTCCTTGCACATAAATTAGCAAGTAATGTTAGGTCTAAACTCCCACAAAGAGCACTGCTGTTGATTCCATTAGACAGATTGTGATAATTACTGTATTGATTTCTGCAGAAAACCCAGCATTGTAAGCTGCATCTGTTTTCGTACACGTGGTTTTAATGTTGATTTGCCTGTGTATGCGGTCTTAGTGTGTAGGGGTTCTCAGCTTTTGGGTGCTTAAGGCTTTGCTTGTGGCAGCACGTCGTTGTAGCGACAATGATTGAGTTTACTGTACATACAATAATGTTGGTAACGTAATTACATACGCATGTTTATTGCAAATACAGTAATATTGCTAATATCACTACGCCACAATCAGCTATTGTTTAAAAAGTGTTAACGTAACGGGACTAAGTAGCAATACTGTGTTGCTGATATAAGTGCTCTGATAACAGAATGAAATAACAAAGTTATTGCTGATACAGGTGTTAACAGGGGGGCGTACCTATGATATATTGCTGATACAAGTGTTAACAGGGGGACAAAAATATGATATATTGCTAACACAAGTGTTAACGGGGAGACATACCTATGACATATTGCTGATACAATTATTATGGCAACAAAATGAAGTGGCAATGGTACATTGCTGATACAAGTTTTCTGGTAACAGAAGGACGTAGAAATGGTTTACTGCTGATACTGTTAAGAAAAGGACACAGCAAAGTCATATTGCTGATAAACGTGTTCTGGTAACTGTGGCATAGCAATGACATATTGCTGATAATAGCATAATGACGTAACAATAACATATTTCTGATACAAATGTTTTGGTGACAACAGGACATAGCAACGACATATTGCTGGTAAGAGTGTCCTGATAACATAATGACGTAGCAATCGCATACAGCTGATACAGGTGTTTCGGTAACTGAATGGGATAGCAATGATGTATTTCTGATAGAGTTGTTCTGGTAACAGCATTACCGCTAGGAACCTTTCGTACTTTGAAGACTCATTAACTGTGTCGCTAAGCAGCTAAAGTCGTTAGCACACTTTATCTAACGAAAAAAATGTCGCTTATGCCTCTGAGCTGAAGTCAAAGTATTGTTCGTGTAGGACCGGAATTAGAAGATTCAGCACCATCGATACGAAGGTGGTCTTTTGAAGCAACCTTGACGCAGGTATACCTTAAATTCTTATATGATCTGACAGCACCTCGAGTACCGATTGTAAAGCGGCCCTGCCATTCCTTTGTCGTACTGACGCAATACTACTAATATTCATTTAAAATACCAACAAATGCACCTGCATATACAACGCACATAAGTAACTTTAGCAGAACTTTTAGGCTCACTGATGATGGTTGAAAATAGTAACCGAAACATGTTGGAGACCTACGAATGTTTTTAAAGTGTTTTAACCAAATAAGGTTTTACAATATTTTAAATATAAGGTGCATTTGTTGGTATTTTAAATGAATGTATATTGATTCAACATGCACGGTGAAAAATTAAAAAAAAACTACTAATATTATTTATGTTATGCAACAAATAATAGAATTTACATTTTTTGACCAGTAACATGAATACATCAAGTTCTAGGAATGTGCATCTGTTGTTTGACAGTTACTGAGACGAGAAACAGTCCTACCTGTGGATAATAAGAAATGAAGTCATAAGCTTGTTTTCTGTAGTATTAATGAAGACAGTAAACGTGCCTACAACATAATATTGAGGCGCGTTCGCGTGACCAATGTGGCCATGCGAAAAATATTACGTATTCTGAGTGTGTGTCTGTAGCCTTAGTTATCCAGCATTCAAAGTGGGCGCGCCGTTTTAAATCGTCATCTCTGGCCTGTCAAACTCTATAATATTTTTCCATGTTATCTATAAACGGCACGACTTTCGGAGAAAATTTATTGTGAATTAAATGTGTGTTTTGATTTTCTGTATAAATTTATCTGAAAAATTTCTCATTCTAAGAAGAAATGAGCGAGATATTATCACACATGTACATCGGTCGTCATGTAAAGTACTCCTTATTCTTGTCTGATTATAATGAAACTCAGATTTTTCTTGACAGATTTTAGAAAAATACGTAAACATAAAATTTCATGAAAATACATCCAGTGGGAGTCTGTTTGTTCCATGCGGACGGACAAACAAACAGACATGACTAAGCCAAGCTGCTCACACTTTTCGCAGTGCCGCTCATGCCCCAGATAATTCGGCGTCTCCAATCCTTACCGGCTGTTCTGTCAAAGTGCAAGAAACTAAGCATATTATAATGTGTGGGCAACAATACGTAATTTAGAGCATGAATTTGTCTATTTGGTACTTAAAAATTTATAACCGTTTGTTGCTCCAGCAGTTTTAAAGCTATGTATGATGTCTTACCGTTTATTATTTATAACCTGGATTTAATTATGAGTGACATTAGTTCATTGTTTATTTCCTAAATGATTTTCATGTAGGCCTAGAGTATGTGACATAATGAGGGATAATTTCACTATTTTAATACAGCGTATTTTAAGGAACTTGCGGGCAAGGAAGGTGAAATTCAGCTCCTTTCCTTTAATATGAGGGAACATAACCGTAGTTCGCGATAAAGAGGGGTTCGGTACAGATCTGGGTGTCTACAGAACATCGGACGGTGTCCTAGCAACGAGAAAATGGCGTCCTGATTCTCTGGTGTTCAGTGATATTAGCAGAATTTATACTGCAAAATGGTGTCAGATAACGTCTTCGCGCTTCCGTGGTATTCATCACGCGCTTCTGCTACCGCTGCTTGCTGGTAATGTGGCTGGATCCATACAGCGCGTCGCCCTTGTCGCTGTATGTGGGCCCAGGCATATACACTCCTGAGCCTCTCCAATGAATGCCACGCCTGGGCACCAAACAAATATAGTCTCTATGCTGGGCCTTCAAGCAGTTTAATGTAGCGGTAACGGCTAATTGAAATAAATGTCAACGTCAGGTGAAAAGAGGGTGCAAAACAGGACAAGGTACGAAACCACAAGTGACCTAGTAGTGTACAAAACACTGTTGCCAAATAAGTGTAACGTAACCAAAGATGTGGGCGTGAGTTGTGACGTGTGTACCTGCGTAGAAACAAATAGTAATTATATTAAGTTATAAAATTGAGAAATGCTGTAAAAATTCCGAGTATCCCTGCGTTATTCACAGCGACATTGTATTCAAGACAGAGAGCACTGCCTCTCTAACTTCAGATACATCTCCGTTACTGTTTTCTAAATGCCCTTCCCAGCCACATTTGTATGCACCCCTACCTCTTCTACTCATATACCCAGTCCATCATTCTCCCAAATTTCCCATTCACAACACCAAGTCACCTATGTCATCACAAATCTCCCGTTGAATAGTACGCTGCGTTTATCGCTTATTTCTTCTTACTTGCGCCGAAATATATATTTACGCTCAAAAAGTCAATTTGTCAATATTATGGAACACTCATTTGTCCACGAAGACGTAGGGGGAAGTGGGATTAACGCTCCGCCGATTCAGCTTAGTGCTGAAGCTCTCAGTATTGGATAAGCTTGCGCTGTTACTGTTCGATCGGTGTTCGAACCAAACACACGGAAGGCGGAACACAGTAAAATGCGCCATGTGCACACGGTGCTCTTACTGTTTGCAGACGTTGCAGGGAAGTCATCTGTAGAATCCCCTTGAAATGATCAAAAAATCTGTCCATTAAGCAGCACATATAATTCCACGCAACATTAACACACTATGAGGGCTTCACATCTGTTCAATGCACAATAACATGTGCTACGAAGTTCACTTAAAGAGAGAACCGTTCTTGAGATCCGGACAGAACAGCTATTTTAATGGGGGCAAATGGACCTGACTATGAATATGTGAACAGAGAAGGAATGCGTTTTTAATAGCTCTTTGGGTTTGGGGTTTCGGAAATTACCCTCTGAGAGCCGGGAGGTATATTGTTGTGTGTTATACAGAGACGCATTAGTAGCAAGCGGTTAGTGTCATCAGCAGTGTTATATGGCCGTGTAACGACTTGTGTGGTGTAGTGCACAAAGCGATATCTGCAGACTTGCTAACACTGTGCGGCGCCAACACTCAAGCAGAGGAAACAAATTCATAACTTCCATCTTCAAAACATGAACTTTATTATAACTGTAATTCAGTTTGAGACTTTGACACCGCTGAGGACGTAATTCATTCGGTAGGAATTGCCATTGGGCAACACCTCTATAAATGTTCGTTTATCGTAAGTTTGGTGTCTACTGACTTGAATTAGCTCAATCAATGAGGTAGGACTTTCCAAAATATTAAATTCAGCCAATGGGGTTTTCCAAATTTGAATTTCTCCAATAGAACCATTACAGTACATAGGAGGGTATTTGATTTGAACGATGTAGAAGATGCAAACGAGAGGTGACACTCCCTCTTGACCGTTCGAGTGGCACAGATGCAAAGTTTGGACGCTTCGTTAAAATTGGACAGTTTACGACATTTCAATTTGAAAGTGGTGTGTGTGAAATAAAAGTAAAGGAAGCTAAAGTTGAGTTTAACGAACATGGAGTAAACTTAAAATTGTAACAATTATACAGTTGTGTAAACAGTGTGATAGTCAACTACTTACTCCAAGTGCCGTGGTCACGCACATTGCTATTGTTGCGTATGATTACTGTACAACAATAAAAGTGAATCGTCCTTAAGTTCTCTAAACTAAAGAGATCTACAAATAAAATACAGAAAACCCCCAGAACTAAGTGTATGTACGTGTGTCGGCTAGTAGTAGTCGTTCGCGGGACTTTCAGGTACCTCCCGTTTAAATTACCCTGAGATAAGACCCTCAGGTTCACTGAGCGACGGAAGGGAAGCTACACACCCAAGCATCCTAGGTGAAGAGGACGGTAGCAGAAGTGGCGCACAAGATATGGGGCTCAAACAAGCAGGAAAACTGAACAACATGGAGATTACGTCGGGCTACTGACCAGCGAAGGAGTCCGAAACCGGCGGCTGTGGGAGAGGAGATCACCGAAACGTCGACCGGAAGTCACCTCCTTGAGGTACGAGCAGAGGATCCTGAGGCATCTCGACGCCGAACTGCAACAGCGGCTGGGACTGGGAGAACGCGACGGACCGGCCTGTGCCTGAGAGGCAATCACGCCGACACGTACCGAAATCAACAGCGTGCACTGACCGCAGGGCAACAGCTCCATTACCGCACACTGACCAGCTTTGATACTTACCGTTGTGCAACTACATGTAAGTCACGGTGTACGATATATGCATTAAAATATTGCAAAACTAATCGTGGCAGAATGGCAATGAAGAAACCGCAGAGTGGCTACAGGAGTCGAAGCTGTACTGCTAGGCTCAGAATCTTGCCGTGACAGCACTGAATTAGATTATAACGTTGCCGGGAGTGAAACCCTGGGAAACAAGGAAAGTAATACCCAACATCTGCCAATTGTTAAACATCAGAACATGTTAGTCGTACAAGGCCATGTACCAAGCCAATCAGGAGAACTGTTTTCGATTGACCCTCACCCACGAGGAGAAGAGTAATCAGATACATATTAGTATGTTTTGGGGTCTTCTCTACATACGTATAATTATATCCCCTAAATACAGCGACCACTAGGTCATGCTTAAATGAAATGGTTAACCATTATTTTGTGGAAGTAGTTAAATCTAAGGTTATACTTTCAGATAACTGAACGCAAATTCAGTCCCCATTGTGGAAGGGAGCCATGCATAAACATAATGTTAAGGCTCGATATTCCGCCACTTATTGCATTGGGTGCTCACACTGCTTGTTCGGTGGCTTGAATATCCAATCCTTTTGTGCGTTATATGAAGCCTCTCTTCAGTATTCTGCTGGGCCGCCCGACCCCCAGCGTTCCATCTAACGTCCACATTGGCACACAGTTCGGAGGTAAAGAACTAGCATAAGAACCAAAATGAGAATGCTGGAGGTGCTTTCAAGAGACATATTTGACATAAATATGGACCTAGATTACATTATTAGCATGTCAACAGTGATGAGAACAAAAATGACTGCAGGAAATAAAAAATATAGCACGTACGGTCAATGTTTCTTGTCAAATCTGGTAAAGGAAGCCAATTAAATCAACTTGTAGCTAAGAATAAATTGCATAGAAAGACGCAAGCGAAAATTAAAGTGCACCATAGCCAAACTGATATGAGAACGGTAATACCTCGCCTTTCATTGGGATTTGAAATCTGACAGTAACAAAATGTAGCAGCAGGTCTGAATGAACAGCTTAAACGCCTCTCCTGAAATCCGTAGTGGTACGAAGTACATTCAGAGGTGATCAAGAGGAATTCCAGGTTAAGAGTATTACAGATAGGCTACACGTGCGGATGGGAGACTGGAAAAGAAAGAAGCTTCAAAAGAACTATAGCAAGGATTGACCGAGGGAGGGGGTATTTTGGGGAGTTCAGTGAATTTATCAGTACTTACAACTTAAATAAGCAAAAACGACTGAACATCGATGTCGAGCAGTTGGTATTCCTGCTTTTTATTCTGAAGGTCGGGGATTTTAACCTCGATCTAGAGACCAGAGGCTTTTGATGCTTTTTGAGAGTTCCTTCCGGCAAATATCTGAGTCGTGTCTGAAGTCAGAACACCGTAGCTTCGTTCTGCTTGTACACTTGTCACTTTAGCTTTTCGGTGAAATACAGTAAACATTAGCAATTTAAATACGATCAGATGAATAAAAACGGGTAAATAACTGCGTAGACTCTCATGGACACAACCGCGGTACACACTTCGGCTTCAGACGTCATTTAGTAAGTCACCACTGTTTACAACAATACGGATCCTCGTCAGGGAGAAGTGCGGGTCAACGAACGCGGTAGTCGAGACTTGGCAGTCACTAGTTAGGGTAAACCGATATGCTCCTTGCATCTTATTGAACTGCTTTATTGCTTTCAGGTGGGTGCTGCTGATATGACCAGTCATGGCCATCCTTTGATCCTACGGACTCCGCCTGGCGTATGCAGCTTGAACAGTAACGGTAAGTTGCGAATAAGTGGTGACTTCTGATTCGCTGCTAACATAACCATGCCTCGTTCTATATATTTACTTATCTTTTTAAACATGTTAGTGGATGAAGATTTTTAACACCACCATCTTTCAGTTTCTTTACATTATTAGTCGTCGTTTCATTTTACATGTATAAAACAACCTTATTGCATATGTAGTACAGACTGAATTTAACGCACCACATTACTTCGGACAGTTGTTCAGATGCTACATGCTAACATCAGTAGACGATGTAAGGAACTGAGTATCAGTGTCTGCCGGATTACAGTGGCTCAGGGTAAGATCCGTATAAAATTGGGTATTTTTTGACTGATGAGCAATTCACTCTTCGCAACAGGAACTGGACCGTGGTGTTATTTGGTTAGTGGGGCTGAAATGAAATGCACTGCCTCACGAAAATGTGTTAAGTGGGGCTGCCCTGCTGATTTTGAACATATTTTGCCATAATATCAGAATGGACCTTGAGCGGACGAATTGTCGCAGCTGCTATGCTGATTTTGAACATATTTTGCATTAATATCATAATATACCTGGAGCGGACAAAGTGTCAGAGCTGCTGTAGGAGTCACCGTAACAAGGAAAGTCATCTGATATTCAGAAAGGCATGGTGCAGTTTCATTGGTAGTTAGGTTGTTTTGATTGTTTGTTAATTGGACTAGTGAGCTGTGTGTTTAATCTCTAATGACAGTCATTTGGCTTTAGTAAACTGTTTATACAATACGTCACTTTTATTAGTTAAATAGACTCGTCACTCTGGAAGGCAAAAATGTTCAGATATTCGCTTACTGCTCTTTCTGGTTTCTCAAAAACCAGCGAATTAAATGAACAAAGCTTTAGCAAGTTAATAATATCGAGCGTACCGGAAAATTGTTAGCTTTTAATTCAGAAGCTTGAGCAGGCTAAAGCCAGTTGAAACTACAAATACGGTCTTACTTGGGCTATCAAAGTTTCTCACCTAGGGCTGCAAGAAAATTGCGTACACTGTCAGCAACTAAAGGTAAAATTATCAACGTTTTCTTAAGTACTCTGCCATGAGGAAGTGGAGGAAGAGGTTCACGAGTTCTGAAACTTTGCACTACACGAGACTGATTGATCAGATTTCTTTATCTGCTGCTTTAAGCACGATGTTTACTGTGTAACAGTAGTTGCACCAGAGAATGTTTGAACGCTGCTGCTAGAATAAATATACTTAAATTGCTGCAAAGATCCGAAACTGACTTAGTTCAGATAAGCACAAACTATATAAGGATATTAAGGATGCCGGATCGCTCAGTTGGAACACTGACTAGGATATGGACTTGACAATTTTGTGTTCGATTCCTGACAGGGTAGTATTTTTTGTCTTGTACCTAGACGTTCGCAACCGATTGTGACGTCCACCCAGCGTCCTGTTCAGTGAAAGCCGGGAGCTACTTTTTTGTAATAAGCGGCCGGGACGTGAATCTAATACCGAGTTCAGTATCTCGACTCACCCTGTATACTTTGCCTTCTTGTCTCAAAGACCAAAAGCATGCCTTTGATAAGTATATTTAAAGGAAATGAAGTGAATGAATAATATCCGTACCAAATGCACAGACATATGTATGCGTCTTAACATTCTTGTCCAGTCTGCCTAGCAAACAAATAGGCGCAGTACTGTGCTGGGCGATTTTGGTTACAAACTTTCTCCTTTCTTGACTACTTCGGATTTATGGGTTAAGGGTGATCATCGTTCTATTGGAAACGATATGAAGACCGAATGTTGCATGTCACGTCTCACTAAGCCTAAACAATGAGAAGAGACGCTGAATCAAAACAAATCATATTTTGAAACTGAATATAAACCTTTTTAATTGCAGTTTACCGAGCATTCGGGAGAGAAAAATGGATATTTCGAAGTGTAAACATTGAAAATTCGGCTACATATATTTTATTTTCATTTGTACCGACGTCACTACTGCTCTTAAATTTTCTCTTAGAAACATTAAATCTGTGCTGCATAGTCCACATTTCAGACACCGTCCAAATCTTTCAGTCTCTTTTAGGGGATTTTATTTTTTATTTTTGGTGATTCAGAGTATGCTCTCGCGCTGTGAAAGTTGCTCGTCAGTAATGCCAACCTTAGATAATACTCTTCTTTGTAATCTTTCCCTAAATTATGAATTTGCTTCCTTGGGAATACATATTTTAATTTCGAATCACAGTGAAATTCAAGCAGTTTTTTTTTTCGTTAAAATTTGATCAAGTGAAATTTCAAGGGTTTTCTAATTCAAGTGAATATTTGATCCAATTTTTTCTGTTTGCATTTTTCGGACTTATGAGAAAAACGCTCTTTTGGGTTCTCTTCAAAACCCTCAAAGTGTGTAATAAATAACAGATTTATTTAAACATAAGATTTTTTTCTGTGTGATTCCTTATTACAGTTGATAAGTGGCCGAAGTCTGTCAGATCATTCCCCACGGCTTTCTCCTTTCAAAACTTTCTTCGCTTAAAACTACGATTTCTCAAGCTGAAGACACGTCATTGTCTTGTCTTCATTAAATGCCTTTCAGCACATTCACTTTTCATAAATCTCATTAGTGTACCGGTGTTTCGTAATCCACAAACTGTGTCCATTCTAAATTCTTTGCAATTTTGACGTTCAGTGACATGAACGTCGTCACATTCCCTCAGACCATAGCTTCCTCAGGACAACGCCGTCAAACAACCAACGAAATTCGCTGAAAACTCTCGACTAGCTAGCATGAGATTTGGTTGTGCTGATCAATCTGGTCGCCTGTTTCAGGCCATCAGCAGATGCGGTCTGGTCTTTGCCACAAGAGAGTTCCTCTTTCGCCGTATTCAGACGCTGCTAAACTAGAGTGGATGACTGTCATTGCAGATCAATGATTGGCCAGCCTGGAAAACGTATTAGTGTCATGCGTACATAAGAAATTTACAGTGGCTTTCCCAGGCACTTATTCAACGCTTTTGACTTTAGTGTCCTCATAGAACAAGAACTTTAACCAAATTCTTCCCTTCCCCACATCTTGCAATTGCAATTAAGAGTTCAATATTTTAAATACTTAATATCTCATTTTACTAAGGTTTTGTAAACCATGACAAATCAAAAGTTAAATTTCAATCTAATATTAATGTCCATAGAGAGATGTGTGTATGATCCCGGTCAAAGGTGTGGGTTTGCGGCCGCTCGCTTGCTGGGATTGTGGGTTAGAATCCCGCGGGGGGCATGGATGTCTTGTCTCTTCTGAATGTTGTGTGTTGTAAGGTAGAGGTCTGTGCGACGGGCCCATCCCTCAACCAGAGGATTCCTACCGAGTGTGGTGCGGTGTGTGTGTGTGTGTGTGTGTGTGTGTCCGCGTGTGTTTCATTGAGCGTAATCAGTTGCAACAATAACCATCTACACCTACAATGGTTAGGTAGAAGAGGTCAGAATATGAAATAAAAAAGAAAGACGGAAAGAAAAATTTGTGAACCTGAGTAGTACCAGGCCAACATAGGCGGTGAAACGTATGTCAAATAAATAAATGAGAAGTGTGAAAAATGGCAGTTGGTCAGTATAAGAAATTCTGATTTGAGGTGGTCGCAGTATTTGCGGAGGAGACTGTGTGGTACCTGTGTACCAATGTACACGGCGTCATATCTCTCAATACTTAACTTCGCACGTGTTCTGTACTCGACTGAGTTGTATTGAAACCTCTGATTGGCGCTTATTCAAGTAATTGAAGCCTGTGAAATATCGTACTTTCTTAACAAGCTAACAGTCGCTTCTTTATTCAGTTTACCCGCTCTCGACTGTTGGAACATCGCAGATGGGCCGGTTATTTGAAACGCAAGCAGAAACAAAGCCTATATCAGGTTGAAAGTTGCCGTTCCGATGTCTAATAATGTGACAGGTGCCATAGTGTCGCAGTAATTACAAACATTCACATCGCGCAGCGAGAAGCTTGTCTCTGACAGCGGCATGTCGCCTGGCTTTGCTCCAACTTGTGTAATGTACGCCGTAGAGAGACCTGCTGCCTGTATCCACCTTGAAGATGGAGGTAGCAGGTTTGTGTGAGACGCTTGCAGACCAGACTACACGGCATCATAACCCAGACAGCATTCTACAAAGGCATCACGATTTTGAACTTGTGATAAGAGGGGAGAGACAACAGGATCCAATTAAGGGTTCTCCAGTGACAACAGTAATATTTGCGGAATATTTATATACAAATTAGAAGCTCATAAAGTAAGTCAGTTGAGAGTCTGTCGGTCGAATGGCTGATTTATTCGTTGGTTACTTGCTAGTGAATTAGCTGTTTCTTTTGTTGGTTGGTTAGCATCTTCGTTCGTTGGAGATACATTGCTTAAAATCCCGTAGGAGGCCATGGTAACAATATACACCACCTGCTTTAAAGGTGAATAAGTCAGACTTTTCGCCAAATAATACGTTTATGGCTTTTGTATGGTTATCAGAGTAAATGCAATTAAACGCTGATCATTTCCTGTGTTGCTGAATGACTTCTCGAATGAAGAAGCCCAAATTTCAAAGTCTGTGTGCGCAAGGTTTGATGTTTTTAAGTTTCAGAACCACCTTCGGAATTGTCTCAGAGTGCTTCTTGCCACTCTGACCCGTCACGACCTTAACATGGCCCGTAAGGTCAGCACGAGAAGTATTAATGCATTTGAGGTTTATTTAGTGAAGTGGGCGCGTTGTTTTAAATGACTCCCAGGACGTGGAAATGAATTATATTTGAACTGTGACATGGTAATTTCAGAAAGTAGCACTACTGTTCTCGGGCCACATACCTGCACACTTCTGGCCATATTAACTGCACACACACTTTCATAAGTGTAAAGCTACCGGTGAAAGGCCCCGCACTAAGCTCATAGGATAATGACCGGAATTTACTAAAAGAAGTGAACAGCACTAGAGTTCATATGTTACACTATTTACTGTTGTACGTTATTTTTAAATGAATCGTTTATAAGTGCTATCCTGAGGTCACTGTACTGCAAATTAGAAGTTGTTTTGAATAACAGCACACGCCAAATTTCTTTATGGAAGGCTGCATGAGTTTTATAGAATTTTGCAGTAATTTTATTTGTCTGTTTTTTAACAGGCCTGAATGTGTCGTGAATTCAGGCCTGTTGTTTTGCGACCTAGATGCAAGCCAGTGACACGTAGTCCAATCGTCCCGTCTATGGGCCTATTGCTTGGGAGGTTTGTTAGGCTAATGTCTTCTGAGTGACAAAATGATTGGGTGGCTAGGAGACCACTCTGGGACAAGTGGTATGTGCGGTGCTCACAGGCGGTATTACTCAATTTTCAGGTCTTCTGAGCTGTTAATCCTCGGTCCACTGGTAAAGTGTTACCGACGGTACGTGGGAGATAAAGGCGGCCGGTGCGTAGGGCTGACAACCTTACCACCTGTATTTGCCGATTGTCTTGAAATCTGTTAGCCTCAACTTTCTTGAACCCTCAGAGCCTGTCCAGGCCTATAAAGGGGTAGCTTTATCTTTAGTAAAACAATTTGCTTTCAGAATTCAACAAAATGAATAATATTATAAACTCTTTAACATTACTTTAATCACATATCCTTTTAGTATCCTTTTCTACCGTGTGGTACCTATGGGATCATACCTACCCCACCATCGAACATAAAAGTGCTGGTGTCAGATATTTAAAAATCTGCATTAACTTTGCTTTTAAGCCCACAAGAAAATATGAAGAAGTCTTCATCATCATCTTCCTTTCAAGGGTTAGGTCTTTGGCCTGTTCCGACTTCACAGTGGCCATCTATTTCTTGAACGTCCCACATCTCTTCTACGTTTGAGATTATAATCGAAGGCGATCTTCGGAATTGATGATCGATCCATTCTTAGTGAATTATTTCCCCATCGTCCCCTGTTGCTATCAATATTTGCAATTATGGGAGTGACGTTCATTTTGTGTATTTTCATTACTAAAGCAACTCAGTCTTGTACAGCCTTTAACCGATCTCAAACACACCATTTATGCGGCAATTACTGAACTGTCGTCTTTGTGATTCAGTACCAAAAACATACAAGATTTTATTCGTTTTTATTGTTTGGTTTTGTTTTTCGAAGTTCTTTTTAATGCGCCAAATGTGTCTAAACTTATTATTTTTATTGTATTATCTTCAGTATTGCATGTAATGTCATAGGTAATTGGTATGTGATACTTATTCAATCGGTTCGTTGTCTGTTACCATTTTTATTCCGATGGGGAATTACTAAGACTTTCACAGCATCAAGTCGGACGGTTGTTACATTAGATAGGTCTAAATAATTCTAACATTTTACATAATGACTCTAGTCCTGTTAATATTGTTAACTCGTTGAGTCAAAAACTACGTGTATGTACTCCTTCAAAGGCAGGTGAAATGGAAAGCAAAAATGTTGAATTTTTAATTACGCTGGGAAAGGGACAAAACTCACAACAAAGTTATTCAAGCGCACTAAAGATTGCAGTACACACTAAATTACATGGAACAAAATGGATGGTGTAACAATACACGCAATGTATGTATAATGTAACGTTGAGAGGTGTTCGTGCAAACATTGTTGCAGTGGAAAACCAATAAGTATTATATAATCTGAGTTTGTGTTTGTAGCTTTAGCTATCCAGCATGCAATGCGCATGCGCCATATTGTCGTCTGTGGCCTGCCTGGCTGTACACTATTTTTCCACATTATTTCATATATGGCACGATTTTCCGTCAAAAGTTACTGAACATAAAAAAATGCGTTTTGAATTTCTCTACGGCTTTTGTCTTAAACATTTTTTATTCTAAAACGAATTGAGCGAGATATGATCAAAAGTGTATATTGGTCTTCATGTAAAGTATCCGTTATTCTCATCCGATTTTAATGAAACTTGAATATTCTCGAAGCATTTTCGAGAAATACTCAGGTGTCAAATTTCATCAAAATCTGTCCATTGGGAGCCGAGATGTTTTATGCGGACAGACGGAGAGACGGACAGACATGACAAGGCTAATAGTCGCTTTTCGCATTTTTAAACGCGTCTATCAACGATAATAACTTACTTACTTACTCCATGATGCAGATTCCTTCTTGAGAAGCTAACTGGTTTGCGGTTAGTCAAGAAATTCCCCGCATTTCACGGAACCCGAAGGTTCATTACCGCACTCACAAGCGTCCGCCACCTGTCCCTATCCAGGGCCAGCCCAATCCAGTCCATATACCCACATACCACCTCCTGGAGATCCATCCTAATATTATCCACCCATCTACGCCTAGGTCTCCCCAGTGGTCTCTTTACCTCCGGCTTCCCCACCAAGACCCCATACACCCCCTCCCCTCACCCATACGCGCCACATGCCCAGCCCATCTCATTCTTCTCGATTTTATTACCCGCACAATATTTGGTGAGGAGTACAAATCATTTAGCTCCTCGTTATGCAATCTCCTCCATTCCCCCGTTACCTCGTCCCTCCTAAGTCCAAATATTCTCCTCAACACCATATCAATGATAATAACAGGCATATTAATTCTGGTGTTTATCATCTGACATGCCCCAGTTGCTTGAAAAATTATAGTGGCCAAACAAAATATGAAATTTCATGACTTCAGACTAAGTGTGAAAAACACCTGCCTCAGAACGAATACTTTTTTAGAAATTCTGATGATGTTGTGAGAATGCTGCAATACAAATAAAACAGCCCATCCTGAATAACATAAAACGTTTCACATATACAAAGAAACTAAAAGTGGTAGTAAAGTAAGGATGAGCACTTATTTGGCCCTAATGCAATCTCTGACGTTTCACACAGAAAACAGCCTTACTTTGACTGGCACCACATATCTATGATACCTCTCATTGTTTCATCGATAAGAGTAAGGGGAAGAATTCCTCCGTTGTAGAAGCGACGGATGCATATTTTTCATGTTATTTACGTAAGCGAAAGGTGTCGGTACATTCCCCACCAGTAATTAATATTTCTTATATTCTTCAGTGCACTAAAATATATTACAGCAGTTACCAAACGAAACCTGAAGAACACGGAAAGAGAAGAAGGATAAAGATTATACTGTATGTGTTTAAGCCGTGATGTGGGTTCAAAATCAGCAACAAGTAGAACAACTCTTTGTTTACATTAATTAACTTCCTAATTGAAACACGGGCAAGAAATTCTTTCAGCCTATGAATTGTGATCACAAACATCAGGTTATTTGCACACTTACAATGGAGGAAGTGTGGCCCAACATGTAATATACATTAAGTAATGCAGCAACATTTGTCTATAATGTATTTCGATAAACAGGTCTATTGAATTTTACTTGCATATTTTCGTCTTTTAATTTATGAAAACTTTCGTCAGCATTGTGAGTTAGAGATCTTAGTCGGTCTAATAATAGTTTGTAGTACGTGCCTTTTTACCCACATAATTTTATCTGCGGCTGATGACGGCTTACTGTTAAAGTCGAAACCTGTTGCCTGTTAGCAAATAAACGTTGTTCGAATGGAGTTGTGAGTGGCGATCTTCTTATTAGTTCACCTGTTTGACCCATCACGACTGGTATGTCTTACCCGAAGAAAATGACGGTAATGAACCTTATGTGTTTTCTTAGGGGAAGAATTTTTGGAAATTCGCAATTGTTCATATAGTGTTTGGACTAATACTTACACTGTATCGACACACTAGCGTCACTGTATCGACACTGTATATGCGTTTTCCTTTGTGCGTCGGAACAGGCTCCATCCGCATGTAAAAATCCGTTGCTTGTAAGTTCAGTTTTTCTTACAACAAGACGTTAACGAATGGTGTGCGAACTCCACCGGATCTGAGTGCATTATAATTCAACCCGTGGGCATTTCCAGCTGTGCTTGAAAGCTAGCATTGTGCGTCGTCCATATATTACGTATTCACTTCCACGGAAGTGACATCAAACACGCAGATGTAAAACTGAGATATATCAATGGCGATGTAAAATAACGTGTTAGATGTGAGGGACATTTAGCACGCATGGGCAGAAAATAAATGCATAGATAATTTTGACTGTGATGCTTCGCTCTAGCGAAATGAAAATTGTTACGGCCATTTCCAAATTCCTGCGCTAAAATACGAATTGAGAAGCGACGCATAGTGGTAGTTCAACTGACAGCGTGACCTGATGTATAGTCCTGAAAATTTGTGTCTCCCAGGTCACGGAAGCAACAGGACGCTTACAACGCACGCTGTTTTAGGGAATTTTGCAACTTGAGAATGAAATTTCGCGTTGTATTGTTTGGCCTTCCCTCATATTGTGGAGGCAGTAGATTTCGGTGTCAGTCGGAAGAAGTGAGCCCTGCATATTTTGAATATCAGCCGGGAGGTAGAATATCCTGAATGTTTAAATGTCAGCTGGGTTGTAGACTGTCCTGAATGTTTAGATTTCAGCTAGCAGATAGCCTGTCCTGGATGTTTCAATACCAGCCGGGAGGTAGTCTGTCCTGAATGATATAATAATTTATTCCAGTCAGTAACACAACAATATATATAGTGACAAATATTAAAAATTCGGCGACATGTTTTGGTTCAAAGGAACCATCATCAGGCCAAATACAAAACACAGTACTGGTACATTCAGAGAGTGCACACACTATGTGATAACATACTGTTTACAATTGTATTGACATTAAAGTTATGTATAAACTCTTTGCTGATGTTTTCAAAGTATATATATGTAATGAACTCCTATCTATCGGTATCTCATAGTTAAAATGTCCGGAATGTTTAAATATCAGCCGGCATGTAGACTCTCCTGGACACTATTGTAATTCTGTATCCTTAAAATAAGTCATGGTCAGTTTGTGTGGCATCGTGCAAATTCCACGACTCATTGTGTCCCTGCCACAAATCATTGGACCTGAACAGATAAGACGTTTTTCTGTGTTGTGTTTCAGAGTTTGGTTCTTTCGGCTCAGACAACGGTACGTTCACACCACTGCCTTCTGTCAATCAGAGGAAGTGCGATTCTCAGTCATTCTATGCTCTGAGAAATGAATTAACAATATTAATCATTGTTACAAACGCTTAGGTTGTTTGATGTATTATACCAACTACTGCGTCAGAGTTAAGGTGACATGAGTTGGCAGAACAGACAGAGGCACTAATACGTCATATCTGGATTCCGAAAACGCCGATGGACTTGCATTCTGCCGAAGCTACAGGAATTCAGTCCAACTTTAACGCAATAAACTTGACTAATGGTATGAATATTGCACATCGTCTGCCTTTACGAAAACACACTTTTTTTACTTTTGGATTGGGTTTGAATCTTGGTGATACAACGCTATATCTATGCTCGCCGTTATAAATTGACGGGTGTTTCAGTCTGTCACGTCATTCTCCCGAATTACTCAAGCTTCTTTGACACTTGCTGACAGATGGGTGTCAAAACACTTTTAGATTTTCTGGATCAATGAAAGTATGTCCAGCTGTGACGTGTTCGGTTTGGACGCTTTTGTAGAATTTACAGCGGGATGGACGAAGAATACTGCACTTGACTTTTGTTGTGTTGAGTATGGACTGCTTCTGTGCAGCCGTAACTGACAGCTAGGAATCGTATTGTCTTGCAGCAGAGGTATACTATAGACTATTGCCCGTTGTGTTGTTAGGCCAGGCTTTAAAACGTCGGAATTTTGTCCGCTTGATACAAAGTGTGAATTTAGTTGTAAACGAGACATTAGCTTTCACGGTTCCAGAAATTCACATACGGAGTCTCTTGCTGAGAGCTGATAAGTTAAAATAAGACTGTCTTGAGATAAAAGATTTCCGTTTACCAAAAGTTAAGTAAAATGCACCCTTGTACAAGCACTGAGGCTCTGTACAGGTCGTGCGGCCCATAGGGGAGTAGAGGTATAGCTCTACTCTTTCTTGACCACGGCACTAGAAGGGGGTGAGGGGTGAGCTTCACGACCTGGCCGCTCTTTACCCCCAGAAAAGACCGGGTACCCATTGTAAAGGAGGCTGGGTGGGCTCCAGGGCCGGTCTGACCAGGTGCAGAAAATCTCGCCCCACGCCGGGATTTTTTTATTACAAATTTATTGATCCTTCAGTAGACAAATACAATGGTTGCATGGATGATATACTCAGTAATGTATTGTTAACGGACTATTGTCCTTGTGTTCGAATTGCATTGTTCGTTTGTTACTCTAGGCCCTTAGGAAGACTGTTCCTCTCCAGATATACGAGTACCATGTAATGGCGGTTGTCAGTTGTTGTGTGTATATGTTTGGGGCCGGCAAGATTGGGCGGTATACCAGATTTTGTACAGAAGAATAGTGTTGACATAATGCATCCGTGTTGCCAGCAAGGGCCCCGATTGTAGGCTCGCTTTGTCTGCGCTCGTACCTTCCCTGTTACTCGTGCCCAGGAGTCTTTCATCGTTTGCTCAATTGTGCCCCAGAAAGTGACGCCTAATATGGTTACATGGGGATGATATGCGATCCCCAAGACGGTCTCCTGTGTACACCAACTTCCTACCGTGAGGGCCTTAGATTTGCGAGGATGAAGGCGGGCACCTGATGCTCGTTCATAGAGGCGGATGGCTTCTTCTGTAATGGCGAAGTCAGCAGCAGAGATCACAAAAATTGTCACGTCATCGGTATAAGCCACCACCGATGTGGGGCGTGTGCGGCGTCCTATCCTTATACCTGGCAGTTCTAGGTCCAGAAGGCGAAGGAATGGATGGAGGCACAGAGCATAGAGGGCCATACTCATCGGACAACCCTGCCGCACTGCGCAGCGAATTGGTATGGGTCCGTAATGATGGCCAATTATTTGAAATGAGGACATAGCACCTTCATACATCCTCTTGATACCGGCGATAAAGGCGTTTCCAATGCCGTATCCCTGGAGTGTTTGAAAGAGGTAGTTGTGGGCGATCCTATCGAAAGCCTTTTTATAATCCAAGGAAAGCACGCATAACGGGATCCTTCTGCTTTCCGCATGCGTGATGGTAACACGTACCGTTGCCACCGCGTCAATGATTGTATTTCCAGGGACCCCACAGAATTGGGTCTCCGTTAGGTGATCTGCCAACACTGGACGCAGGCGTTTTGCAATAATACAAGGAAGAATCTTGTAGTCAGAGTTGAGGAGTGTGATGGGGCGGTAGTCTTCTGCTGTTTGGTTCCCTTACGCTTTCGGCAGGCAGACTATCACACCTCGCTTTTGTTGCTGCTATATGTTTCCTGCCCAGAACATTTGGTTGATGACCTCACACTGGTCGTCTTTTATGATTGCCCAGTTGTGTGAATAGAATTCGCGGCCTAGTCCATCGTTCCCATGGGCATTTTTCCACCCGCCCGCTTGTATGGCTCGGTACATCTCCGTTGGCTCGAATGGCGACTCCAGCATTCCCTCATTTGAAGTATCCTGCTCGCAGCGGACTACCTCCATCAATTTTTCCACGCTGGCATCGTTCACCTCCATTGTGTCGTACATGTTCAGTAGAAAAGATGTAAGAGTCTGTGCTGTTCCGCTCGGTTATCGTATACATCTGCCCTGTTCCGTCTCTCAAGCAATATATGGTCCGCTCTGCACGCCGCCGTTTCGTCTGAAACATGTGGTATATCGTCGGCTGGTCTCCATCTGGTCTATCAGCATCGTTATTGTCACCAAGAAGTTTCTGTAGCCTTCTGCTGTGCATTCGCGCAATTTTTGCTTTTAGATGGCTTAAAGCGGTAGCGTTTGGTCGCTGGGGCCCGGTCTCTGCAATACATCATACATGCATTCGTATAAATGGTTTTCCATAATACAGTGGTCCTTTCGGCGCTCGGCTTGTTCACGTTGGTATAGTTGTCGTATTTTCTTTTTACAGAGGCGGTCCCACCACATTGTTAGGTCAGGAAAGTACCCTTTCTTCCGTTTTAGTTGTCCCCATAGAGTTCTCAACTTCTCCGTGCACGCGTTCTTAGTTATTACAGCGCTGTCCATTTTTCGTAGACCGCGTCTCCTCCGCGTAATTGGTAGGTCAGATTATATTCGTAGACGTACGATGCTACAATGACCTCCACACCCAGTTGCCTCTCGAGCAGTTCTCGTGTGGAGTAAATTCCGTCAATCATGTTTGTTCCGGACGCGGCAAGGTGGGTGAAAACCTTGCGTGTGGGGTTGCCCTGCCAAGTGTCTGGTAATGCTAGACCGTGCACCAATTCCGCTAATGCTTGGTTGTAGGTGAAGACGCCGGTAATGTCCGAAACCTCCAATATACAATTGAAATCCCCACCCAGTAATATATGGCCAGTTTCACCAGTCAGCAGATAAGGCAGTTCACTATTGAATAAACGCTCGCGTTCCTGCTTCATCGCCGTACCAGATGGGGCGTACACATTAATTATCCAGATCTCTCTGAATTTGACTGCCATAGCGCGTCCAGACGGACTCATAATGATATTCTGTAGATTAATTCCATCCCTCGCGACGATGGCGGTACCCCTTCTATTGGCGCCGATGTTATATTGTGTGGTGTATCCCTGGAAGTAGGTGAGGACGTGGTAGGTGACCTCTTGTACTAGTAGGATGTATATTTCTTGGCGCCTGAGTAATGCGTCGAGCATCGCTATTCTCGTGGGAGATATCATGCCATTTATGTTTAAAGTGGCAATTTGATTGAGGCCATAATGCCGAACTGCGGAGGGGAGTGGGCGAGGGGTCGACGATGGTTTCTATACTTTGTCCTTATTAGGTTGCGCTACTCTCATTCTACTCCTCGTCCGTTCCCGTCTTATTCCAGCGCTTTTTTTTCCAATTTTATCTTATTTTATTTCGGGATGGGGTTTGTCCCGGATCGTCCGTTTTAGGTTCCTCATCCGGAGGGTTGGTTGCGTCGTCCGCGGGCACTGTGTCCTCGTTGTCCAGTCCCGTCTGTTCTTCCGACGTCTGTCACCATTTCCTGTCTGGTGCCTTCTTCTCCCTGTGTGTTTGCATGCTGGGGTCGCGCAGACTGTCTGGTTGGCCTCGTCAAGTGCCGTCATTTCTGCGTCCACGGTTATCACTTCTTGGGGGTGAGTACAGGTTGTGAAGTCGACTTGGTTTGCGTCCTCGTCCTGGGGCGTCAGATCGTGCCTTTGTTGGTGAGTGGGTTCCTGTTGTTCCCCACGAATATCTAGCGGGGCGTTTGTGGGCTTCAGGTCGTCTACAGTAGGGGAAACTCCCGGTTTCTGGTCATGCGATGCGCTCTGGGGGACCACCTCTATTCGATTGTCAACAGTGCCGTGCCGGTTGTGGGCGCCTTTGGCCGCGACATGGGCCCATGTATTGGGGGTCGAAAGGGATGTTACCATACCTCTTCCACGCCTTTTGGGGCATGCCTGATTTATATGTCCACTGTCCCTACACCCGTAACATGTAACTGGCAGGCCGTCATAAGACGGTAATGCTCTGTGCCTTGCAATGTTCATTTAGGACGGAAGGTGTTTGGCCAGTTTCATCATGATCACTTTAACCCCGTTAGCTATCTTGTAGCGGTACGCTTTAGGCCATATTTAATCCTAGATCTAGACATTTTCCCCATATGATGCTAATGCTGCTCGAATGGATCTTTCAGTTACTTCTGGGGGCAGGTTGGCGATCCGAATACG
>Ga0131853_10001908_pt1 | contig 37217 bp, 40 predicted proteins | sample TergutLab28metaG_FD_92764 | JGI IMG/M metagenome (GOLD analysis project Ga0131853, IMG submission 92764) | Labiotermes labralis P1 segment gut microbial communities from Petit-Saut dam, French Guiana - Lab288 P1 (version 2) (version 2) | ecosystem: Host-associated > Arthropoda: Insects >... | reverse complement strand
TGGCGCACATTATGCAAGCCGCCAAGCTTGATCCCACTGCAGTGGTGGGCGGACGTCTAGCCGGTTTAACGCGCAACGCCCTAGTGGGCAAAAGTGACCACATGATCGTTGAAGCCTGCGAATATCAAGACGCATTTTTGCAATATTCGCCCGACATTGCAGTCATTCTCAACATTGACGAAGACCACATGGAATACTTCAAAACCCTGGAAAACTTGCTGGCGTCCTTCCGCAAATTCGCTGAAAAAGCCACAAAAACCGTGATATACAACGGCGACGACACCAACACTAGGCTCGCTCTTGAGGGCATGGAGGCCCGCAAACTGGTGAGTTTTGGCCGCACCCAAGGCTGCGACTTCCGCGCCGCAAACATAACGCTGAATGGCGCGTTTGCCAGCTACGACTTAATTTATCGCGGCGAATCGCTAACACGAATTCAGCTTGCCGCACCTGGCGAATTCAACGTGAGCAACTCTCTTGCGGCCATTGCCGCAGCCATGCTTTCGGGCGTCGGCGCGCTAGATTGCGAAACTGCACTGGCGGATTTCCGCGGCGCAGGGCGGCGTTTTGAGGTGCTGGGCACTCACCGCGGCATCACCATCGCAGACGACTACGCCCATCATCCACGCGAAATTGAGGTCGCACTCACTGCCGCACGGCAAATGGATTACCAGCGTGTTTGGGCGGTGTTTCAGCCCTTCACATTTTCACGCACTGCCCTGTTACTAAACGACTTCGCTGATGCGCTAAATCTGGCCGATCACGTGGTGATGACCGCTATCATGGGCTCGCGTGAGGTGAATACTTGGGGCATTTCCACTGCCGATTTAGCAGCAAAACTCCCCGGTAGCACGTGGCACGAAAACTTTAGCGAGATAGCGCAATACATCGCCGAGCACGCACAACAAGGCGACCTTGTGCTCACCCTAGGCTGCGGTGATATCTACAAGGCCGCGCATATGATGATTGATTTACTGCAGCAGTGACGCCGCCGCAGGGTCGAGATAAATCGTCACATTCGGGTGATTTTGCAACGCGCTGGCAGGCAATTGCGGCGTAATTTTGCCCTGTACCATGGCTTTCACGGCCTCAGCCTTGCTCGCACCGGTTGCCACCAACACGATTTCTTTCGCCCGCAAAATCGCACCAACGCCCATCGTCAGCGCGTGTGTGGGCATGCGTTCACCAACAAAATAACTTGAATTTGCCTCCAGTGTACTGGGGGCAAGTTGCACTTTAAAGCTTCCCTGCGTGAAAGTGTCAGCCGGTTCATTGAAGCCAATGTGTCCGTTGCGGCCAATGCCCAACAACTGCAAATCCACGCCACCAAGTTGTTCAACTAACGCGTCAAAGCGCGAACATTCCGCGGTCTCGTCCGACGCATTCCCATCCAATAAATGGGTGTTTTGCGGGTCAATATCGATATGCGAAAACAGCTGCGTATGCATAAAACTGCGATAGCTTTGCGGATGTGCAGCAGGCAAATCACAATATTCGTCCAAGTTGAATGTGTGAGCTTTCGCAAACGAAACGTCACCTGCTTTAAAGCGAGAAATCGTACATTGATAAGTTGGTATCGGACTAGCACCGGTGGCAAGCCCCAATACCGCCGAAGGATTTTCCTGCAGCAGCGCACAAAAGCGATCGCCAATCACTTGACCGATCATAATTTCATCGTTTAATGTAATAACTTTCATTTCGCTAAAATCCCTCCAGTTTTTTCACAAATATTTCCATCGCACGCCCGCGATGACTGATCGCATCCTTCTGTTCTGCGCTCAGTTGCGCCATGGTTTTGCCGGGTGCCTCAGCAGGCAAAAACAGCGGATCATAGCCAAACCCATCTTCGCCCTCCAATTTATGCCCAATGCTGCCCTCACACGTGCCTTCGGCCACAATCTCACGCCCATCCGGAAAAACACAGCATATCGCACAAACAAAGCGAGCTATTCTTACACTCGAATCGTGCAAGTCCGCCAAAATTTTCGCGTTATTTGCCGCATCATTGCCGTGCTCGCCCGCGTATCGCGCAGAATACACGCCCGGCGCGCCATTTAGCGCATCAACGCATAACCCCGAGTCATCCGCAATGCAGGGCAGTCCGCTGGCCTCACAACCCGCAACTGCCTTTAATCGTGCATTTTCCACAAAGGTGCTGCCCGTTTCATCCACTTCAGGCAGCGCAATGTCTAAAATATTATGCCCCAGCGGCTGCAAAATCCGCGCAAGTTCAGCGCGTTTTTTGGCGTTATGGGTCGCGATTACCATGTCCATGCCTATCCCTCCCCGAACAAAGCCGTCGCAAATTCTTGCGCGTTAAAGGGCTGAAGATCATCGATTTTCTCGCCCACGCCGATGAATTTCACCGGAATACCCAGCTCATTTTTGATGTTCAACACCACGCCGCCCTTGGCCGTGCCGTCCAGTTTGGTGAGAATTATCCCCGTCACTTCAGCGATTTCCTTGAACTCGCGCGCCTGGTTCACCGCGTTTTGCCCCGTGGTTGCATCCAATGCCAGCAGCACTTCGCGGTCCGAATATGGCAATTCTCGGTCAATTACGCGATAGATTTTGCCGAGTTCTTCCATCAAATGCTTTTTATTGTGCAGCCGCCCGGCCGTGTCGCAGATGATCAAATCCACCTCACGCGCTTTGCCGGACGCAATCGTGTCAAACACTACCGCAGCGGGGTCGGCGCCCTCGTGCTGCTTAATAATTGGCACCTCGGCGCGGTCAGCCCAAATTTGCAGCTGATCAATCGCCGCCGCACGAAAGGTGTCCGCCGCACCCAAAAGCACACTTTTCCCTTCAGCGCGATAATGCGCTGCGATTTTCCCAATTGAAGTGGTTTTGCCCACGCCATTCACACCAATCACCAAAATAATCGCCGGCATGGTGATCATATCCAGCTCGTTGTTGCCGCCCAGCAGCTCAGCCACGATGTCGCGCAGCGCAGCCTTGACTTCCCCGGCGGTTTTCATGCGCTGCTTTTTTGCGCGTTGGCGCAGCAGCTCAATGATGTGCCCAGCGGTTTTTATCCCACAATCGGCCATGATGAGAATCTCCTCCAGCTCATCATACACCTCGTCGCACAGCTCGCGCCCGTCCATGGTTGCGTCAATGGCGCTGTCCATAGAGCTGCGGGTTTTGCTCATGCCGCCAAACAGGCGCTGCAAAAATGCCATGTGTTTATCTCCTTAGAATTTCACAATTTCGCCCATGAGAGTATTTTGCACGCCCTGCACAAAAATGGCGCTTTCGTCTTTCATTGCATATACAGACTGTTGCGTAGAAACTTGTCGTATCGCGGCCAGCTCATCTTGTTTTTTGAGGTCAAAATGTGGGTGAATGGTGATATCCGCAAGCCCCAGCCCCGCGTATATTAGAGGGAATTGCGTGTGATCAAATGAGGTTTTTGCCATATTGATGGCACCTGCGCTCAGCCCAAACACCGCCGCCTGAGTGCCCACAATTGCTTTTGCCAAGCCGCTTTTTTGCAAGTATTGCATTTGCGTGACGGGATTGCCGCCCATGAGAAACACGCAGTCCGCCTCAGCAGCTAATTGCACAGCACGAGCAAAGCTGATGCGCACATCCAGCACATGGTAGCGAGAAAATGGCACGCCCGCTTGTGTGAAGTAATCGTTCAGCGCGGCAGCGTAGTAATCTGTTTTCGCGTGATTCGCAGCGTTGGATGCAACAAAAACCAAACTTTCGCGCCGTGTGAGATGCTCGCGCAAAAAAGCGGCAACATCACTCGGAAATCCCTTGGGGAAACCACTGAAAAAACCTAGTAAGCGAGGCATGAACTATTATCTCTCATTCACGTTCTTAATAATCTCATCAATCTGGTTGCGCAGCCCCGGCTCACGCACCACGCGCTCGCGAATCTCCCGCAGTGCATACACCACCGTGGAGTGGTCGCGGCTGAACTCCTTGCCAATGGCCTTGGTGGGCAGCTGCGTAATCTGGCTGATGCAATACATCGCCACTTGGCGGCCGTTGGAAATTTCCGCCGAGCGATTGCGCGAGCGCAGGTCTGCCGCGCTGAGCTTGAACACCCGCGCCGCTTCTTCAATCACGCGTTCAATGGTCACCGGCAGCGGCCGTTCTTCGCTGATGATATCACTGGTGGCGGCCTTCACGGTGTTCATGTTCAGCTGCATGCCGCGCAGGGTTACGAAGGCTTCAAGCTTGTTCACCGCGCCCTCCAGCTGACGAATGTTGCTCTTAATCTGGCTGGCGATATAGTCCACAATTTCGTCATTTAGCTCCAGGCTAATGTCACTTGCCTTGCGCTTGACGATGGCCATGCGGGTTTCTAGATCCGGCGGCTGAATGTCAGCAATCAACCCTGCGCTCAAGCGGCTGCGCAGGCGATCTTCTAGGGTCGCCATGTCTTTGGGCGGTTTGTCGCTGGTGAGCACAACCTGTTTGCCACCTTGCGTGATGGCATTAAACGTGTGAAAAAACTCCTCCTGAATCGCCTCTTTGCCCGCGATAAATTGCACGTCGTCCACCAGCAACACATCGCAGTTGCGATATTTTTGGTGGAACTCCGGCATGTTTTTCAACGTCAAGTGATGAATCATGTCGTTGGTAAAAGCCTCACCGGTGGTGAAAATAAAGCGCTGGTTCGGATAGTTCCCCGCAATTTCGTGGTAAATGGCGCTGAGCAAGTGCGTTTTGCCCAAGCCCGAGTTGCCGTAAATAAACAGCGGGTTGTAGCACTTGCCCGGGTTTGCGGCCACGGCAAGTGCCGCTGCGTGCGCAAATTTGTTTGCCCCACCGATGACAAAGGCATCAAAGGTGTTGGCCTCATGCCCATGCGGCAGTCTTGGCTGCAATAGGCGTTGCTGCGGCTGTTGCGGCTGCAGCTCCGGTGCGGTGTAGGCCTGCGGCTGTTCCGTCGGCTCCACCAAGCAGATCTCCACGCCAAAACCCAGCGCAGTTTCGAACGCGCTGTGCAGGTCCTGCATAAACTTCTGCTCGGTCACTTTGCGTTTGAACTCCGGCAACGCAAGCGTAGCTACCCCATTTTCAAACGAAACAGGTGCCATGTCTGCCAGCCACACATCAAAAATGGTTTCGCTCATGTTTTGGCGCAGCTGCTCGCGCACCAGTTTAAATAGGTTGTGAAACTCGTTCATGATTACCCCAAATTGCCCTCATTTTTTTCAGTCCATCTATTATAACACAGCCAGTCAACATTTTCAACAGGCAATTTGCATAATTTTTAATACGCTCATACTTTTTTCGTTTTTAAACAACTTTGCCCGGTAAAAAGCAAGCGCAAAAGGGAAGACATACCATGATCTATTTTATTTATCGCGCGCAGCCAAAAATCACGCAGCTTTACCAGCAGCTGCCGCAGTCGCGTATTGCCGCACAAAAGCGCATTACGCACTCTACCCAGCGCAGCAACATGGAAATCCACCACAAAGCCAAGCAGGAGCACACAAAGTACAGCCACGACGAACAACAGCTGCAGGCGCACGATATCGCTCAGCTACAACGCGTGCTACAAGCGCTGCGCAAAAGCGGGCAGCTGCACTACGAACCACCGCGCCACGCAGGGCAGTTCTATAAAATCGCAGGCCAGTTTGCCCCCTGCGATGACACCCCGCCCGACGGCTACGTTTGGCTAACCGGTGAAAACATGCAGATGTTGTGTGCGAGAGAAAGCTTTGCCCACTATAATGAACTGTTCGCCGCTGGGCAGGCCTTACCATTGCAGGGCGTGGTGTTGTGGGTTGGCTACGCTTTGCCCCTGTGCCTGTGGATGGAGTAATTTCGCACAGCGTATAATAAAGCACAGCGAAGCGACGTAAAAATCCCCTTGACATTTCCCCAAAACCATGGTATAATAGGGAATGTCAAGAGGGCGTTGGCGCCGCGGCGCAGCAAGCTCCTCGTTTGTGAAACTAACCGCTAACCATTGCGACACGGGAGCGGTTAGTCTTTTTTATTGCTTTTGTTTTCTCGGGTTATCAGGAACAACAGGATTGCCATGATAACTAAGTACTCCATCCACTCACCCCCTTCCGTCAGCTTTCGCTAACCTTAGGAGGAACTAACCGTCGCCACAGCGCACAGCACCGAACACATTTTACCACACATTCTTGCGATTGTCAATGCTTTTCGCCAAAATTTTCGCCTTTTTCCATACTTGACACTCCAACCACATCGTGTTAAAATAGTAGCATGAACAACTCAACCAAACACCGCGTGCTCGCCCTGCTGGAGCAGCACCGCGGGCAAAATCTTTCCGGTCAAGCCATTGCTGCACAGTTGCAGCTTAGCCGCAACGCCGTGTGGAAGGCCATCAAACAGCTGCAACACGAAGGCCACAGCATCACCGCCGCGCCAAACCGTGGCTATTGCCTAGCCGCTGCAAGTGATGTACTCAGTGCTGCAGGCATGGCCGCGCATCTTGCACAGCCCTGCGATATCCACGTGCACGATGCGCTTGAATCCACCAATCACACCGCCAAGCAGCTTGCCATGGCGGGTGCGCAGCATGGCACCATCGTTGTGGCAAACAAGCAACTCGCCGGACGCGGACGCTATGCCCGCAGTTTCGCCTCCCCTGCCGGCGGGGTTTACTTCAGCGTGATTTTGCGCCCGAGCTACACCGTGCCCACCCTCGTCACCGCCCACGCAGCCGTGGCAGTGTGCCATGCCGCGGAAAAACTCTGTGGCCTGCAGCCCAGCATCAAATGGGTCAACGACGTGCTGCTGGGCAGCCAAAAACTCTGCGGCATCCTCACCGAGGCTGTCACCGACTTCGAAACCGGGCAAATCGGCTGGGTGGTGGTAGGCATTGGCATCAACTACACACAAACTCCGCACGAGCGTGCCGCCTGCCTGTTCCCACAAGGCGAGCCGCCCGTCACCCGCAATGCGTTGATTGCAGAAATCGTCAACCACATGCTTGCGCCGCCCCCGCAAAGCGAGCTCCTCGCCGCCTATGAGCAACGGCTGAGCACCCTAGGCAAAACCCTGCGCCAGCGCGACGAGCCAGAAATACTGGGCAAAGCCATCGCCATTGACGAAACCGCAGCGCTGCTTGTGCGCCGCCCCAGCGGTGAAATCATCACGCTGAATTCCGGCGAAATTTCAATTGTCACCCCTTGAAAAATAATGGTTGACATTTAAACCCTCCTGTGTTATACTAGTGGTCACACTTAAATCACAGGAGGATCTTTTTTTCATTTATGGACAAGCAAAAACAAAGCGTACTCAACATTTGCCTCATTGCATTGTTCACGGCCATCATGGTTGTGTGTGCACAAATCGCCATTCCCCTGCCCGGCGGCGTACCGTTTACCTTGCAAACGTGGGCAATTGCTCTGGCGGGCGTGGTGCTGGGACCAAAGCACGGCACCATTGCCACGCTGCTTTATATCGCGCTGGGCGCGGTGGGTGCGCCTGTGTTTGCAGGCTGGAGCGGCGGTTTGGCCGTGATTGTTGGTCGCACAGGCGGGTTTATTCTGTCTTTCCCACTCATTTCACTGCTGGCGGGCCTAGGCGCACACATGGGACGCAACAGGTCTAAGCTTATCGCCTGGGTTACACTGTCGGCCGGGCTGATACTGGGTACTGCAATTAACCTGTTCATCGGCATGGTCTATTTTGATTTTGTAATGCGAGTGGGCTGGCCAACTGCGTTTGCGTGGTCAGTTGCGCCATTTTTGCTGTCCAGCGTGCTGCGCATTGTGTTTGTGGCCGGACTGGGTAAAAGCATTAACTTTGCGTTGGGCAAGGCGGGGCTGCGGCGATGAAGTTACGTCCTCATCACCTGCTGTGCACGCAGGGCTACAGCGGTCGCGGGTATAGCGATGCGTTTGTGAAAAACCTCAACGCCATCACCGCTTATTTGCGCGACGACAACAACGCAACCATTACCTTGGTGCGCTGTACCGACGACATTTGCCGGGCTTGCCCACACAAGCTTGGCGATAATGTGTGCACCAACAACGAAAAAGTGCAGCGCATGGATGACTTAGTCATCAGCTACTTCGGTCTGCAGCTGCGTACCTATCGTTATCAAGATATTATCCGCCAAATCAACCACAGCATAACCCCTTCTATGCTCAACCACATTTGCGGCGCTTGCCAATGGTATCCCATCAGTGCGTGCAGAAAAAATATTCTAGGCGAATAAAAAGCGGGCGGATGCAAAAAAATCCGCCCGTGGTTATTATCGGTACAACATGCCCCGCTTGTTGTCGCCGCCGCGTTGTAGCATATCGCGCAGCGCAGCGTGATTATCACCGCGCAGGGCATCGTGCATGGCCTGCAAGTCGGCGATGTAGGTCTCCAAAGCATCAGCCGTGTTGTGACGGTTGTCAATGAGCAAATCCGCCCAAGCGTCAGCGTTAATGTTGGCCACGCGCGTGCAATCGCGAAACGCACCGGCACAATAGGCAGGCTCCGCACCAGCGGGCGCGTGCAGGCATAACCCCACCGCCGCCACATGCATCAAATCACTGGTGTAGGCAATGATAGCATCGTGCTCGGCAGGCGGTGCAATTTGCAGCCGCGTTGCGCCGATATATCCGGCCAGTTGCTTGGCCAAGTCCACGCTTTCGGGCGTGGATTTTTCCATGGGCGTGATGATAAAACCGCTGTTGCGGTACAAGCCCGTTTCAGCGTTTTCATAGCCATCGCGCTCCTTGCCGGCCATGGGGTGCAAGCCAATGTAGCTTACTTGCGCAGGCAGCAGCGGCAAAATCTCGCGATAAAGCGGCTCTTTCACCCCGCAAATGTCGCTGAGCACGGCACCCGGTTTTAGCCGCTTCGCGTTTTCTCGCAGCAAGTTTGGTATATGCCGCGCATATACGCAAAAAATCAACAGGTCGCTGCGTTCAAACAAGCTTGCGATATCCGTGCTAGCCTCATGCACAACGCCTGCACCCTGCGCGCGGCGACAGACGAGTTCGTCTTTATCTGCCCCCAACAGCGTGCAGTCTTTAAAGCCCCGCAGCGCAAGCGCCAGCGAAGCCCCCATCAGCCCTAGGCCGACAATACCTACTGTGTATTTCATGTAATTCTCCTTTGTTTGAATGCTTGGTAGGGCTTCCGCAAGTGAAAGCGAAGGAGGCCGGTCGCGTCGCTCCGCGAGCCTTCCTCACCCTCCCCGGGGTCGGGAGCTCCTTCCCGAGGAAGGAGCCAAAGCTGGTTTCTTCAAGTTTTGATGTCATTATCCTCTTAAGCCCCATGGCTCCTTCCCCGGGAAGGAGCTGGCCGCGTCGCGCGGTCTGAGGAAGGCTCGCGGAGCGACGCAACTAGCGCTCACAGCTTCGCCAGCGTCAACCCACACACTTCTCCCAAATCTCTTTATCATTATCCGGGCAAATTTCACCCGTGGGCGCAAAGCCCGCCGTCCGCCAAAATGCGTGACTATCCGCGCTGGCCGTCAGCCACATGCGGCTCACGCCATGGTGAACGAAGTGCTCCTCCATGCGCGCAATCATCGCCCGCCCATAGCTCATGCGCCGAAACTCCGGCACAACATAGAACTCCATCACATAACCCCAGCCGGGCTTCACAAATCCCGCATGGTCAGCATGATCAACCTTGCACTGCAGAAAGCCCGCAAGCTCACGCCCCGCATAAACCAGCTCAAGGTGACGATCGCAGGGACCAAGCCGCTCCATCATGCTGCGCGTGATTTTCGCCAAGACATCATCCGGCGGCGGGTCGCCCAGCTCACGATGATAGGGCAGCATCAAGCTCAGCAGCAACCTAGATGCCGTCGGCTGCGCTTTTTCACCGGCACAAAACGCAACTGCATTCCTACGCCACCTCCCGTGAAAAAATTTGCATGGCCACACCGCTGTCCAGCACCAATGCATCTTTCGGCAAGCGCGGCAGCACAAACAGGCACACATAAACATCGCCTGCACAACCCGCCACATTGGCCGCCAAGGCAAAGTAGGGTATCCAAAACCAGCTTTGCGGCACAAGCACGCACACAACGCCGAACAAAATCGTTAGCACAACCAATGGCGCAAGGCCGATAAATAGATAGCGCGACTTGGCAATGTAGCGGTCACTTGCGGCATAAAGGTAGTTCGGTAGCTGGTGGCCATAGCGCGCTTTGCCGCCGCCGAACACGCGAAAGCAAATGCCATGCACCAGCTCGTGCAGCAGCAGGTAGCCAAACACGCTCACCGCCAAAAACAGCAAAAAATACACTCCACTCATCCAAGTGATGGGCACAAAAGCCTGCGTGCGCCATGGCGGCAGCACAATGGCCGCAGGGATAATCAACGCCAGCAGCGCAACAAACGCCGCCACTTGCATCCCTGTTTTCACCTTGTCGGTGTTCAAGTCAATATTGCGATAAAGCGAAAAACCTTCGGGTAGCGCATCATAATTCATATTTTTCTCCACATACTATCCCCATGGATATTTTATTTGCAATTTTGCGGGCATTCCTCGTCGGCGGCGCCATTTGCTTGTTTGCGCAGCTGGTGCTCAACTTCACCAAGCTCAACATGGCGCGCATTCTCGTGCTGCTGGTGATGCTTGGCGCAGTGCTGGGTGCACTGCAAGTCTACACCCCATTGGTCGAGTTCGCGGGCGCAGGCGCAACCGTGCCGCTGTCGGGCTTTGGCTACGCCATGATCGAAGGCACGCGCCAAGCCATCGACGAACAAGGCTGGGTGGGCATTCTCACCGGGCCGTTTACGGCGGCCGCCGCGGGCACCGGTCTTGCGGTCATCTGCGGGCTGCTAGCTTCGCTGGTGGCTAAGCCGCGAGAGAAGTAAAGCCTAGCTATGACATCTGTCCCCCGATAATCCGCACCACTTCATCTGTCACGTCCGCAAACTCGCGTATCTTCGCCACGATTTTTGCGCGTTTTCTCTTGTTATCCAGCGTTTTTTTGCTGATGTTGAACCCACCGCCGAGCTTTTCCAGGCAATCTTTGTCCCGCATCCACATGTCGCCCATTTTCGCATACAGCGCGGCGACGTCAGCCAGAAAAGTCATGTCGGGGTTAAGTTCGAGACACTTGACATCAAAGCCGTGGTGGTTATCAGAGCCATTGGTGGCCAGCACGCAAACATAGTTTGTGTAGCTCCATGTGCCATCGCCTTCACGCGCAAGCACATCATCGAACTTGCCGCTTTCGATGTCGTCCGCCCAAGCGCGAAACGCCGCCGCACCAAAGATGTAATCGTCCGTGCCGCCGGTGAGCTGCGCGGGCAAACGCAAAATGGCCTCGCGGTGAAGCTGTGCGAGGTCTTTTTGCTGCTTTTTCTCGCCAATGAAAATCATGTCTAAGGTGATAAAGTTGCAGCCACGCTGGGTTTCAGTTGATGGAATTTTCTCGATAAATCGCTCACCGCGCACCGCCACGCGCCGCGGTTCTTCCCACTCATGCGTGAGAAAAAGCAGTGTTTTCCCGCCGTCCTCATAGCCCACGAACACGCCCCAGTCAACGCAAATCACCGGCAGGCCACGATCGATATATGCGATAATTTGTTGCAGATAGTGTTCTTGATTGGCCAGCAATTCTTGCTCTGTCACATACTCACAGGCATAGCCCACTTGGTCAAACACCCACTTGGCGTAGTCAGGGCTCATTAGGCTGTCTGATGCCGCACACACGCCATCAATAGCGTTGCGTGGGTAAAATTGCGTGTAATTGTCGCCGGTGATGCCCGCGAAAAAGCCATAGTCATAGTCCGGCTCGCCTTGGCACTGCATCACATAGCGCATGGCACTGTTGAACCAGTAGTTTTCGCCTGCGTTGTCGCTGGTGAACGGGTGAATGGTGGAAATAATGTTGCGCTCCATGTTGAATCCTCCTTGAATGGTAACGTTAATTTTCAAGGGATGAAAGAACTTTGCAACGGTGTTTTCATTGCGCAGCTGCGTTGGCGTCACACCATGAAAGCGCGTGAAGGCCTTGGAAAATCCCTCCTGCGTGTCGTACTGATACTTGAACGCAACGTCAATGAGCTTTTCCTCTTGCACAATATCGCGCGCAGCTTCGCTCAAGCGCCGGTTGCGCAGGTAATCCCCAATGGTGTAACCCGTCACAAGATGAAAAATCCGCTGAAAATGCGCATGTGAAGCATACACCTTATCGGCCACATCCTCCACGCCGATATCATGCGTGAGGTTGCTTTCAACAAAGTGCAGTGCGCGAGTTATGCTTTCAATCCAGTGCAAAATTTTTCCCCTCCCCTGTGCATCCATTCTACACCACGGCGGCAAAAAAGTCATGTCATTTTATGCGCAATGTTGTCAATTGCGCTACTTTAAAGTATAACACTTGCGCCGCGCTTTGTCAAGCTTGACAAACCCGCCCTTTTGCTATATAATAGAGGGATGATTTACTTACTTATTTATTTAGCCGCCATTAGCCTGTTCGCCATGGGCATCACTATGTACGACAAACGCGCCGCGCGCCGCAACAAACGCCGCGTGCCCGAGCGCACGTTGCTGCTGATTGCCGCGCTCGGCGGCAGCGTCGCCATGCTTGCCACCATGTGGGTCATTCGCCACAAAACCCGCCATATGAAGTTCATGGTGGGCATTCCGGTGATTATCGCTGTGCAAGTCGCAGCGGCAATCTTAGTGTGGAGGTTGCTGCCATGAAAGCTGTTGTGCAACGTGTAGCCCGCGCAAGCGTCGCCGTGGATGAGCAAATCGTTGGCGAAATCGCCGGCGGACTTTTAGTTTTGCTGGGCGCCGCACAAGGCGATACCCCCGCCCAAGCCGAGCTGCTTGCCGCAAAAATCGCCAAGCTGCGTGTGTTCACTGACGACGCAGGCAAAATGAATCGCTCTGTGCTCGACATCAGCGGCAGTGTGCTGGTGGTGTCGCAGTTCACCCTGTGTGCGGATGTGCGCAAGGGCAACCGCCCGGCCTTCACCGGTGCCGCAGCGCCCGATATCGCGCAAGATTTGGTGGATTACTTCTGCAGTTGCCTGCAACAACAAGGCGTGGCAAACGTGCAAACGGGCGAGTTTGGCGCACATATGCACGTGGACTTGCTCAACGACGGCCCCGTCACCATCATCATGGATACCAACGAGTGGGAGAAAAAATCATGTTAAGTTACAACGTTGTGCCCGTGGGTATGCTTGAATCCAACTGCTACATCCTGCGCGACGAAGCCACGGGCGCACTCGCACTGGTAGATTGCGGCGGCTTCACCAAAAGCGTGCAGCAAGCCATTGACGCAGCAGGCGGCGACCTGCGCTTCATCTTGCTTACGCATGGGCATTTTGATCACATTCAGGGTGTTACCGTTGCCAAACAGGCCTACCCCGCAGCACAAGTTGCCATCGGTGCTGCTGATGCCGACTACCTGCGCGGCAAGCTAGACACCATGCCCGGCACGCCCCGCCTGCAAATCTCCACCGAGCCGGATTTGCTGCTGCACGGCGGCGAAGAAATCGCGTTGGGCGAAAGCCTGCTACATGTGTTTGCCACGCCCGGCCACACGCCCGGCGGAGCATGTTACTTCAGCGAGGCTGACCGGCTTCTGTACACCGGCGACACCCTCTTCCGCGAAGAAGTTGGCCGTGCCGACCTCCCCGGCGGCTGCTGGAACACCCTGCAAGCCACCATCCGCGGGCTTTACGCTGCCATTGACGGCGACTGCACTGTGCTGCCCGGCCACGGCCCCGCCAGCACCCTCAACCACGAACGAACGAACAACGCTTGGGTCAAGGCTTAGGCGGAGATGCGTGTTCTTTTTTTGCAAAAAAAGAACCAAAAAAACCTAGCCGCTTCGCGATGGACTTTAATATGAATTCGTAAGAAACAAGCCCCTGCCTCCCCCTTGGGGGAGGTGCCCCGCAGGGCGGTGGGGGTGGCGCGGAATAAAATTACACGCTACAACGAGGCCGCATATCATGAACGATTTACGGGCAACTGTGTTGCAAAACCTCGCTCCCCTGCTGGCCTGGCACAACCTGCCCGCCGGCGCCTTTGAGCCGTCAACCTCGCACCAAAGCCTCCATGCGGCAGGCTGGCTCACCCACGCTCTGCACAGCGCACAGTGCGAACTCGCAGGCACTTCTCCACCGCGTGACATCCACCAGCACCGCGAAAAATGGCTCACCCACTCACCACAAGCGCGTGAATTCACGCAAGATCAGCGTACGCACGAAATCATCCTGCAAGTGCTGCAAGGGCACACGCAAAGCCCCACCGCCCAAGAAATCGCCCGGCAGCTGCAACAAGAGCCTTATCTCACCCTGCGCAAGCTGCAACGGCAACAGCCATTTTCTGCCTGCACGCTCAAGCAATTGCGAGCCTATCTCGCTTGGCAAGCACAGCTGCAAACAGGCAATGTACGCCGTGTGGCATTCGAACTGGCACTGCTGCACATCACCCACCTGCACATGCAGCAGGATATCGAGGCCCTACAAAACTTTCTGCAACTTTACGGCCCATATGACCGCAGCATTGCAAAGCGCCTGATTAATTTGCTACGCGCGCGCGGCGTTGTGGCCCAACTGCCCGAGCGCGTCAAGCCACAGCCGGTGCTGCCCCCTGCCCCGCCCGCACCCGAGCCACGCAAGCCGGTGGACATCGACTTCACTCAGCTGGCAGGCATTCGCAGCCAAGCTGAAGAAATGACAGAACTACTTCTGGTTGACGATGAACCTGTAGGGGCGGATGCAAATCCGCCCGACCCTTCAATAGAACTACACTCAACACTATCCCAAAGCCTTGCGCAAGAGCAAATTCGCACCGTCAACGCAATCTTAGCAGGCGGCAGCGCAAGCGAACTAGACATCGACGCCATCAACGAAATCGCTTGGCAGGTCATCGGCGATAATCTCATCGAAGACGGGCAACTTATTCAAGAATACATCAACGCATGGAAAGAAGGCAGCCTATGACCCGCAAAGCCCCCACCAGAATCGCCGCAGCGGTGCTCAGTTCGCTGGGCGGCGGCGTTGTGCCGCGCGTTGGCTTGGAGTACATCACCGTGGGGCGGCAGGCGGAAATTCATGCACTGCTGCGCGACGTGGAACAAATTGCCCAAGGCGGTGCCGCCTTTCGCTTTTTGGTGGGACAATACGGCGCCGGAAAGAGCTTTTTGCTGCAAACCATGCGCAACCACGTGATGGAAAAAGGCTTCATCGTGCTTGACTGCGACCTCACGCCGCAGCGGCGCTTTTGCGGCAGCCGCGGCCAAGGCGCCGCAACCTACCAAGAACTTGTGCGCAACCTCAGCACCCGTACCAAACCCGACGGCGGCGCACTGCCACTGCTGCTGGACCGCTGGGCAGCGGCAATCAGCAAAGAGCAACTGCCCGCCACCCTGCAAGCCATGCAAGAGCAAGTGCACGGCTTTGACTTTAGCATAGCACTGCAAAAATACTGGCAAGCATTTCATGGCAGCGATGATGACACCCAAGCACGCGTGCTGCGCTGGCTGCGCGGGGAATACACCACAAAAACAGCGGCAAAGCAAGCCATCGGCATCAACCTCATTGTTAACGACGACAACTGGTATGACTTTCTCAAGCTGCTTGCGGGCTTTGCCGTGCAAGCGGGCTATGCAGGCATGCTGGTGATGGTGGACGAACTCGTTAACCTCTTCCGCATTCCCCACCGCCCCACGCGTCAATGCAACTATGAAAAACTGCTCAGCATGTATAACGACGCCCTGCAAGGCAAGGCGCAGCATATCGGTTTCATCATGGGCGTCACCCCGCAAGCCCTGGAGGACAGCGACAAGGGCCTGTTCAGCTACGATGCCCTGCGCTCGCGGCTGGCCGAGGGCCGTTTTGCCAGCACCGGTGTGCGCGATTTACTCGCCCCGGTCATTCGCTTGGCGCCATTGAGCGACGAAGAACTGCTCGTGCTGTGCGAAAAACTCGCCGCCCTGCACGCGCAGTTATACGACTACCAAAACAGCGTCACGCCCGAGGAAATCGCGCAGTTCCTTCAGTTGGAGTTCGCGCGCATGGGTGCGGCGCAGCACATCACCCCGCGTGAGGTCATTCGTGACTTCATCGAGCTGCTCAACTTGGCCTACCAAAGCTCCGGCACGCGCGTGGCGGATATCCTCGCCGGCGGCGACTTTGTTTTTGCGCAAACCGCGCAAGAAGACGGCGTGGAGGCTGATTTTGCGGAATTTGAGGTGTGAATTTAGGGCGATCGAGAACAGCCGCGAACAAAAGCAAATCTCGTCGCTCCGCGAACCTTCCTCACCCTCCCCGGGGTCGGGAGCTCCTTCCCGAGGAAGGAGCCGAAGCTTGTTTCTTCAAGTTACGGTATCGTTATCCTCTTAAGCCCCTTGGCTCCTTCCCCGGGAAGGAGCTGCCGCGTCGCGCGACTGAGGAAGGCTCGCGGAGCGACCTAGCTTTCGGCTCGCACTTTGTCCGCCCCTACATCACAAAAAACAGACAGCACCTTAATTGATGCTGTCTTTCTATTTTTATGCTATTTCAAACTCAATCATCAAATACACTTCCGTGGGGTAGCGATGATGAATATCGCTCCACTGTTCTCCATCATTGACCGTCTCCACAAACGACTCCGTGGTCAGCGACAAATCACGAATGAACATATACCGCCCCGGCGCAAGCTCGCCAAATAGCCACGCCCAGTCAATTTCATAGTCCTGCGTTTCACCAGACAGCAGCGTAAAGCCCAATGCAAACCAAGCTGCATTATCAATAATATACGACACAGCCACCCATTGGCCGTCGTCATAACGTGCAATATCAAACGCATAACCGTAGAAAAACCCGTCAGCCGAGTCATTGCGCAGCTTAAAGCTCATGCCCGCAGGCGTTGCAGCAACGCCGCTCACCACAGCATCTGGCGCAGGCTCCCCAGCCATGATAAAGTCAATCCAGCTTTGCCGCTGCGCCGCGCCTTGCACCATCAAGCCCGCTTCGTCGCTCCAGTGCAGCTGCTCAAACTCAATTTCAAGCGTCTCCATCACCAGACGATAGTTACCCGGCTCAATCTGCCTATTGCCACTACGACCATCCCATGGCACAAAAATCTGCCGCACCGCGCCCGGCCGCAGATAATATTCCGCGCCGCTGCCCTCGTGCTCGTGATGCAACTGCCAGCTGTCGGCGTAAACATACAGCCGATAGGCGTCGCTGTAGAAGAAAATCTCATCGCTGCTGTTGCGCAGAATGAAGCCAAAATCAAAGCCATTGCCGCCGCGCACGTGAATGTTAAACGGGCCAGTGGCATTGGTTTCGCCGCGTGTGGGCGTGGAAGGAACATCTCGCCGCGTGTGCGGCAATAAGCTTGCACATCCCGCCAGCATCACCACTGCCAATAGCATCGCCAGCAGCCAAGTCATCTTTTTCATCGCAATCACCTTTCTACAGCTCAAACTCAATCATCAAATGCTGCGTTTGCGCGGGGTCAGGGCGGTGCATTTCATCCCATCTCATCTCACGAATAAACATATATCGACCCGGCGGCAGCTCACCAAAGAAGTGCGTCCAATCTTCCGCATATTCTTTCGTTTCACCAATCTCCAGCAAAAGCAACAAATCTGGCCATAGCACGCTAGCTACAATCGGCACATCGCCCCAGCGGCCGCCTTCGTAGCGCACTACATTAAACAGGAAACCATAATATAAATTCGCATGCGAGCGGTTTTCCAGCGTGAAGGTCATGCCTGCGGGCGTGGCAACAACGTTGCTCACCACAAGCCCCGACACAGGCTGGTATTGCGGAGTCGTTTGCTCAACCTCGGTATCATCCTGCGCAGGTGAGCGACCCGCCAGCATCACCAACGCCAGCACTAGCGGTAAAATTTTCTTCATCACTGCCGCCTTTCTACTGCTCAAACGCAATAACCAGCTGCATCGCGTGTATGTTTACCTGTTTGTCGCGCCTCGGCAGGATTTTCCTCACTTCTTCGGCAGCACTTCCAGCCAGTAGCCATCGGGGTCCGCAATGAAGTAGATGCCCATGCCCGGGTTTTCATAGCACACCACGCCCATTGCCTTGTGTTTTTCCAGCGCAGCGGCAAAGTCCTCCGTCTCAAACGCCAAGTGAAACTCGTTGTCGCCCAAGTTATACGCGCGATCCCAGTCGCGCAGCCAAGTTAGCTCCAGCTGGTGCCCGCCAGTGCCGTCGCCGAGATATACAAGTTTAAAGCTACCATCGGCGGCTGTTTTTTCGCGCACCGGCGCAAGACCAAGCGCCTCGGCATAAAACGCCAGAGATTTCTCTAGGTCACGCACGTTGATGTTGTTGTGTACGAATTTGAATTGCATAGGGATACCTCCGTTGTGTTATTTTATCGCCATAGTCGGCTTAACGAAAGCCAAAGAAAATCGTTTCCTGAGCGGCCCTCGCGATTCGCGGGGGCTGTCGTCGCGAACTAACCTCGCTCATTCATCAGTTGCGGCGCGACGACTGGGGGTGCGCGGTTTGCTGCCGCCCATATCAACTAGCCTAGAAATTAAACCCGGACATGTCACGCGGATATTTCTCTGCGATCTCATCTTCCTGACCATAAAGAGTTGTTTCAATCAGTTTGCATGGCCTATCCTTGAAAACACAATCATTCAAATACGCAATAAAATCACAGTCGTTAAAGCATAAACCAATTCCGCCAAAACCAGTAGGCATTCTGTGTTTTTCGGCCGCAGAACTACTCTGCATCCACTTATAAAAATCATCAATGTACAGGCGCAGATTGTTCGCCACAGCATCTGGCACAAGATAAATTGACGCAGGGCTATCTGCGCTCAACCAAATGTGCTTCATCTTCATACATCCAACCTCGCCATGTCCTCAATGGTCTCCCCACGCACAATCACGCGGCTTTCGCCGTCGCGCATCATCACCACCGGCGGCTTGGGCACACGATTATAATTGCTGGCCATGGCATAGTTATACGCCCCAGTGCTCAGCACCGCAAGCACATCGCCGGGCTGCAGCGGCTGCACCAGAGCATGCTCGGCAAGTAGGTCGCCGCTTTCGCAATAGCGCCCCGCAATGGTGTAGGTCTCCGTGGCGGGCTCCCCTGCCTTGGCCGCATTAAGAATGGTATATTTCGCGCCGTACATCATGTAGCGCGGGTTGTCGCCCATGCCGCCGTCCACCGCAACATAAGTACGCACATCGGAGATCTCCTTCACATTGCCCACGGTATACAACGTAATGCCCGCCGGTCCCGGTATCGACCGCCCCGGCTCCAACAGCAAAAATGGCTTGGTCAAGCCCAGCGCCGCGCATTGCTGTTCAATCACCTGTGCCACGTGCTCGAAATACACCGTGTAGCTCGGTGCAGCGTCATCGGGCAAATACTTAATGCCAATGCCGCCGCCTAGGTTCAACTGGCTCATCTCAACGCCCAGTTCGGCTTTCACTTTCGCCATGAAGCCAAGCAGCACCTGTGCGGCCAGCTCAAAGGGAGCCACATCAAAAATCTGCGAGCCAATGTGGCAGTGAATGCCCACCAAACTCAGATGCTGCGTTTGCACAACGGCGCGTGCAGCGGCTATGGCCTCGCCGGTTTCAAGGGCAAAACCAAATTTTGAGTCAATCTGCCCGGTGCGAATGAACTCATGTGTGTGCGCCTCCACCCCGGGCTTAATTCTCAACAGCACCTGCGCAGGCTTGCCCATGCCCTCAAGCAATTCAATTTCCTGCATGTTATCAATGACTATGTAGCCCACGCCTGCGTCCAGAGCCATTTCCAGCTCCGCAAGCGACTTATTGTTGCCATGAAAGTAGATGTGCTGCGGCGGAAAGTCAGCCTGCAATGCCGTGTAAAGTTCGCCGGCCGACACCACATCCAGCCCCATGCCCTCTTCCTTGGCAATGCGGCAAATTTCCTTGCAGCTAAAGGCCTTAGAGGCATAAAGCGCCATGCCATGCCCGCCATAATACTGCGCAATGGAGCTGGTATAGGCACGGCAGTTTGCGCGAATCTGCGCCTCGTCCATCACCATCACGGGTGTGCCGTGGCGCGCCGCTAGGTCAAGCGTATCCACCCCGCCAATGGTGAGGTGCCCTTTTTCGTTAACGTTCAAACAATCCGATGTAAACATGATCTCTCCTTAATTTTGGATGTGTTTATTATAACATATCCTATGGCACAATGCAAGAAAAAACTGGACAGCTGATAGCCATCCAGAGTTTTTATGAAAACTGTAGTCGTGCACAGCGAAGCGACGATGCCCCACCGCAGGTGGCTATCCGTGTCCCTGCGCCCGCAGCTCGCCAATCACCGCCATGATTTTCGCCGTGGCGGCAGCGTTTTCGCGCTTGTTGGGTGCTTGCCCCATGCCCAGCTGCGCAAAGGGAATCATCTCGCCAATGCGCACCGTCACGCGCGTGCCGCGCCGCAGCTTGCCGTCCCAATACAGCGAACACGGCAGCACAGCCGAGCCCGTTTTGCGAGCCAAGACCGCAGCACCGTGTTTGCCGGGCAGCAGCTTGCCATCAGCCGAGCGCGTGCCTTCAGGGAAAATCCCCAACCCAGCGCGGCCATCTTGCAGCACATTGGCCGCAAAATCAATCGCCGGGCGGTCCACCACCACGCTTCGCCGCACGGGGAATGCATTAAAGTGCGTGCAAGCCCAGCGCGACTTCCCGCTTTCAAACAGCTCCTGCTTGGCCATGAAGCGCCAGCGCATCTTGGTGGCAGCCACCAGAAAACCGGGGTCAATCGCATGCAAGTGGTTGCAGGCAATAATCACCCCGCCCGCCTTGGCTGGCAAGTTTTCGCGCCCATGCACCTCCAGCTTAAACAGCAGGCGAACAAGCCCCGCAAGCGGATACTTCATCACCCCATAAAACGCATAGGGTTTCACGCGATTGAACTTAAACATGGCGGACTCCTTATTGTAGGGGCGGCCATTGGCCGTCCGTAGTTTTGATGAAAACGATAGAACGAGTGTGTTTTACTCACAGGCGGACGCGCACTATGCGCGCCTACACTGCGTTACGAATCAGCTGCACAACAGCTTGAATACTTTCGTCAAGGCTCAGGTGGGTGGTATCCAGTAGCACCGCATCGTCGGCCTGGCGCAGCGGCGCGATGGCGCGGTTCATGTCCTGCTCGTCGCGGGCGTTGACTTCTGCTAGCACTTTCTCAAAGGGCTCGTCAATGCCCTTTTCGGCCAGCTGGCTATGCCTGCGCTGTGCACGCATTTCTGCCGAAGCCGTCAGATAAATCTTCACCGGCGCATGCGGCAGCACCACTGTGCCGATATCCCGGCCATCCAGTATGCTCGGCTGCGCAGCGGCAAGATCACGCTGCAATTGCAGCAGAAAATCGCGCACAGCGGGCACTTTGCCCACATCGCTTGCCGCAAGCGAAGCCTCGGGCGTGCGTATTGCCTCGCTCACATTTTCTCCGGCAATATACACTTGCTGCTCGCCGTTCACATACTGCACGTCAAGCTCAATCACAGGCAGGCACGCCGCCACAGCATCTTCATTTTTGGTGTTGGCACCGCTGCGCATCACCGCCAAGCCAATGGCGCGATACAACGCCCCGGTGTCGATATACGCCCAACCCAGCTGCCGTGCCGCCGCCTGTGCAATGGTGCTTTTGCCCGCACCGCTTGGCCCATCAATGGCCACCTGCTTCAAGTTACTATGCATGTTATATCTCCTTTGCGGCATTTTCTCCGGCCAATACACCGGTCGCAAACGCAATTTGCAGATTATACCCACCGGTGTAGGCATCCACATCAATCACTTCGCCAGCGAAATACAAGTTCGGGTCAAGCTTCGACTGCATCGTGCTCGGGTGAATTTCCGTCACACTCACACCGCCGCTGGTGATGATCGCCTCCTCAAGCGGGCGAAAAGCCGTCACCGTCAGCGTGAAGCGCTTGAGCAAATTCACCAGCGCGGCACGTTGTTCACGCGTCACTTGGTTGACTTTCGTGCCCGGCGCAATGCCGCTGTGCTGCACAATCACCGGTACCAAACTCTTTGGCAGCAGCGCGTTGAGCACATTGATGAAGTTCTTGTTGGGCTGCTCGGCAAAGTCGCGCACAATGCGAGCATCCAGCTTTTCGTGTGTAAGCCCGGGCTTCAAGTCAAGCCATAACTGATAGCGATCCGGGCTCATCTCCCGCATGTGCGAGCTTGCGCTCAGCGCCATGGGGCCACTCACGCCAAAGTGGGTGAACAACAGCTCGCCTTGGTCTTCATATATCGTGCGGCAGCGCTGGTTGTCCCATACCTGCAAGCCTGTGTTGCGCAGCGCAAGGCCACTCAAACGGCTGCAAAAACCCTCGTGGCATTCTAAGGGCACCAGCGATGCCTTCGGTGCAACAATAGTATGCCCCGCCTGTTGTGCTAGGTCATAGCCATCGCCGGTGCTGCCGGTTTTTGGGTAGCTCATACCGCCGGTTGCCACAATCACTTTGGCGTTTTCGGGCAGCGAAGTCATGCGCTCGTGCACGAATTTCACACCGCTTTGCTTGGCATAGCGCACCAGAGCGTCGGCAACGTCGTGGGCGTTGTCGCTTTCGGGGAACACCCTGCCGCCGCGCTCCACCTTGCAGAGCACGCCCAAACTTTCCAGCAGTTCAATGGTGTCCGCAGGCATCCAGCGGCTAAACGCGCTGAACAAAAAGCGGCCATTCACCGGCACATGGGCAATCAATTGCTCAAGCGCCGTGGTGGCATTGGTGATGTTGCAACGCCCCTTGCCAGTAATGCGCAACTTAAGCGCTGGTTTTTCGTTGCGCTCATATAGTGTGACCTGTGCACCCGCGCGTGCTGCCGTTGCCGCGGCCATTAGCCCCGCAGGCCCCGCGCCTATTACGATAACATTGTTCATATTGTGCCTCTCTACTTTGCAATTACGCACCAATCTCCTGCAACTCACACTTCCCGCCCATCTCTTTGGCCAGCCGGCCGAAATAGGTAATCTGCCGCTTGGCATAGCGCCGCGTCTCCATCTTCAGCCGCTCCACACACTCTTCCAGCGAAGCTTCCCCGCGCAGATAGGGCTGCAATTCCTTATGCCCAATGGCCTGCGCAGCCGTGCCCTGCGGCATTGCTCGCGCTTCATCCACCAAGCCCTGCGCAAGCATCTCATCCACCCGCGCGTTGATGCGGTCATACAGCAGCTGCCGATCATCCGCAACCAGATAAATCATTCGCGCGTTATAGGGCGTGCCCAAGCGCTGCGACTGCTCGTTTTGCGCCGTCAGCGTCACGCCTGTGCTGCGAAACAGCGCAAGGGCATGGTTAATCCGCTTGCTGTCATTCGGGTGAATTTTCGCCGCCGCCTGCGGGTCAATCTCACGCAGTTCTTCCCACGTGCCTATCACATCATGCACGATTTCACCTTCTGTCAGCTGCCAGTTTTCTATCACCGCGCGGATATACAGCCCCGTGCCGCCGCACAGCACCGGCAGCTTGCCGCGGCTGTGCACATCAGCAATGGCCGCATGCGCCAGTGCGCAATACTGCATCACGCTAAAGCGTTCGCTTGGTTCAATCACGCCAATGAGGTGATGCGGCATACCCGCCATTTGCTCGGCCGTGGGTTTTGCCGTGGCAATGTCCATGCCGGTGTAAATCTGCATGCTGTCTGCGGAAATCACTTCACCGCCATACTGCTCGCACAAATCAATGGCGAGGGAAGTTTTGCCGCTGGCCGTTGGCCCCGCGACAATCAACAGCGGAATTTTGTGTTGCATAACAGCCCTCTCACTCCATCAGCAATTAAACGCGCATGAACATTTTCTCAATTTCGCGCCGCGTCATGGTCACCATCACGGGGCGACCATGCGGGCAATGGCGAATGTTCGGCATCGCCAAAAGCTGCTGCACAAAGTGCTCGCGCTCTACTTGAGTGGTTGGATCATTAGCCTTCACCGCCGCGCGGCATGCCGCACTGTGGAAAATCCAGTCCAGAGCCTCAGTCGTCAAATCCTGCCTTGCCGCCAGCAAATAACCCGCCATTTCAGCCGCCTGCGTGTGCAGATCATGCCCGCACAGCAGCATGGGGCATTCGCGCAGCACGGCAGCATCTTCGCCAAACGGTTCAATCAAGAACCCCGCCTGCATCAGCAGTTCGCCATGCGCCAGCAGCACCGCAACCTCTTCACGACCCAAATTCAGCGGCAGTGGACTGAGCAACACCTGCCGCTTCATCTCCCCTGCCTGCGCCTTAAGCTGTTCATATAGCATGCGCTCATGGGCAGCGTGTTTGTCAATCAGCAGCAGTTCATCGCCCACCTGCGCCAGAAAGTACGTGCCGAACATTTCTACACAGCTGGCAATGCGGAACTCGTCGTTCAAGATAGACGAAATGCTGGGCTTGGTCAACAGTGCGGGCAATTCATCTTCATGCACCTGTAGGGGCGGATGCAAATCCGCCCGGGGTTTTTCTGGTGCATGCGGCGGCAACGTGTAGGAGTTAGACAGTGGCATCTTATGCGCGGGCGGATTTGCATCCGCACCTACAACAGGTTGCGACATATTCATCACAGGCAGCGGCACATGGTTAACTGTTAATTGCGCGCTATCATCTGCCCCCAAAGCGTATTTCGCCGCCGCATACACCGCGCTGAACATCGCCTTTTCGTTGGCAAAGCGCACCTCCGTTTTCGCGGGATGCACATTCACGTCCACCAGCTGCGGCGGCATGGTGATATACAACACACAGGCGGGGTATCGCCCAGTCATGATGCTACCGCGATAGGCTTGTTCCAACCCGGCCGAAAGCGTGCCATTGCGCACCCACCTGCCGTTGAGGAAGAAATACTGTTGACTTCTATTCGCACGTGCAGCTTCAGGCTTGCACACAAAGCCAGTGATTTCAACGCCGTTGTTGCTGTCACGCGCTTCAATCAAGCTTTCGGCAAAGGGCTTGCCCAACACCGCACGCACCGCGCTTGCGGCATTGCCATCGCCGGGGGTGGCAAAACTCTGCTTGCCCTGGCGAATGAAGGTAATCGCCACTTCTGGCCGTGCAAGCGCCAGCTTCTCCACCACTGCACCCACGAGATTCCCCTCGCCCATGTCGGTCTTGAGAAACTTCGCCCGCGCCGGCGTGTTAAAAAACAAGTCCCGCACAATGATTGTGGTGCCCGGCGGGCAGCCTGCATCGTCAAGCGAAAGCTCCTCGCCTGCTTCAATCACATAGCACAAGCCAAGTTCATCCTGCGCGCGGCGGCTGAGCACCTGCACCCGCGCCACGGCGGCAATACTGGGCAGCGCCTCGCCACGAAAGCCCAGTGTAAGAATGCTTTCTAAGTCATCTGCGGTGGCCACTTTGCTGGTGGCATGGGTGAGAAATGCCGTGCGCACATCGTCGCGAGATATGCCGCCGCCGTTGTCCGTCACGCGGATATACTCTACCCCGCCGCTGCGAATTTCCACTGTGACGGCGGTTGCACCGGCGTCTAGGGCGTTTTCGCACAGCTCTTTGACCACGCTGGCCGGGCGTTCAACTACTTCACCGGCGGCGATCAAGTCGGCCACGTGTTTGGGTAGCACTTGGATGGGCATGGGTTACCTCGTGTTTGATTTTTTTCGCTCCGCGAGCCTTCCTCACCCTCCCCGAGGTCGGGAGCTCCTTCCCAAGGAAGGAGCCTAGGGGCTTAAGAGGATGACGACAGCGAAACTTGAAGAAACAAGCTTCGGCTCCTTCCTCGGGAAGGAGCTCCTCGCGCCGCGCGGGGTGAGGAAGGCTCGCGGAGCGACAAACTCGTTTAACGTCAATGAGGGGTTTTCCCTTTACCCCCTCGCCCGCCCCACAAATTCGTGTAGTTTCGTCAGCGCCTCAATCGGCGTAAGGGTGTCAACGTCCACATGCTTGAGTTCTTTGACTAGTGCAGCATTGTGCATGTCCTGTAGGGGCGCGCATTGCGCGTCCGCACCTGCGGTGAGCAGGTCGCTTCGCTGTGCACGACCATGGTTTTCATCGAAACACGGACGGCCAATGGCCGCCCCTACATTTTCCTGCTCAAGTTCCGCAAGAATCACTTTCGCGCGTTTCACCACAGAGTTTGGCACACCGGCGAGTTTAGCGACTTCCACGCCAAAGCTGCCGTCTGCCGCACCGCGCACTACCCTGCGCAAAAACGTAATTTCATCGCCGCGTTTCTTCACCGCCACGGCGTAGTTCTGCACGCCGGGCAGGTCTTGCTCAAGGGCCGTCAGCTCGTGGTAATGCGTAGCAAACAGCGCTTTGGACTGCTGCTTTTGCACGGTATGCTCCAGCACAGCACGGGCAATGGCCATGCCGTCGTAAGTGGAAGTACCACGCCCAATTTCGTCAAAAATAATCAAGCTTTGCGCAGTGGCCAGCTGCAAAATCGAGGCCACTTCCGCCATTTCCACCATGAAGGTGCTTTGCCCGGCGGCTAAGTCATCGCTGGCACCCACACGGGTGAAAATCGCGTCGCACATGCCGATGGTCGCCCGCTCGGCGGGCACAAAGCTGCCCACCTGCGCCATGAGGGTAATGAGCGCAACTTGGCGCATGTAGGTCGACTTACCCGCCATGTTCGGCCCGGTAATCACCATGCAGCGCGCATTGCCGCCCAGCTGGGTGTTGTTGCTCACAAAAGGTTGTGCGCCGTCCAGCATGCGCTCCACCACGGGGTGGCGGCCTTCGATAATGTCAAGTTCGTCGCCCACGGTGATTTCCGGCTTGCAGTAGCCATAATTCACCGCGCAGTCCGCAAAGCTGCACAGGACATCTAACGCAGCAACTGCCCCGGCTGTTTGATGCACCCGGCGATGATTCTGCGCAAGTTCCTCACGCAACTGGGTGAAGATTTCCAGTTCCAGCTTGGCGGCGCGTTCGCCAGCTCCCAGCACTTTCGCTTCAAGATCTTTCAGCTCCTGGGTGATGTATCGCTCACAATTTGCTAACGTCTGCTTGCGTATGTAATAGTCGGGCACGGCGTGCTTATGCGCGTTGCCCACCTCAATGTAGTAGCCGAACACGCGGTTGTAGCCCACTTTGAGCTTCTTGACGCCGGTGCGTTCCTGCTCCGCAGTTTGGATGTCCGCTAGGGCATCTTGCCCGCCAGCTTGTGCGGCTCGTAGCTCGTCAAGCTCTGCACAATAGCCCGGGCGAATCATGCCGCCTTCACGGGTAGTGAAAGGCGGTTCGTCCACAATGGTTTGATCCAACAGTGCATGCAAGTCAGCGCAGGCGTCCATCTGCGCAGCAAGGGTTTGCAGATAATCTCCCTTTGCCGGCGCGAGCGTGGCCTTGATATCCGGCAGCAGAGCGAGGCAAGCGCAAATGGCCCGCAATTGCCGCGCATTGGCGGATTGATATACCACCCGCGCCATCAGGCGTTCCAAGTCATGCATGTCCTGCATCATATCCATGATATCAAGACGCATGTTGGTTTCATCGCACAGCTCCTGCACGGCCGTTTGCCGCCGAGTGATACGCGCCAAATGGGTGAGCGGTCGCTCTAACCATGCGCGCAGCAAACGCTTGCCCATGGCGCTGCGAGTTTTGTCAAGCACCCACAGCAGGGTGCCTTTTTTGTCACGCGTGCGCTGGGTTTCGCACAGCTCAAGGTTGCGGCGGCTGGAGGCATCCAGCCGCATGTGGTGCCTGTCGCTAAAGCTTTCCACCACGCGGATGGAACTGCGCTGGGTCTTTTGTGCATGACGAAGATAATGCAGCGCTGCGCCGAGAGCACGCACCTCAAGTTCTTCTTCTGGGAGAGTAAGTGCAGTTGCGATCACTTCATCACGCGCCAATTCACTGCCAAAATGCGCCTCGTCGTAGGCTTCAACCAAAGCTTTGCAGCGCGCACGTAAAAACTCCGCAATGCGGTTGTTTTGCGCCGCCAGTGGTGATAATAGCACCTCCGTGGGCATGAACTTGGCCAGCTCGTTCACCACCTGCGCAGGCAAGTGCTTGCCGCCCAGTTGAGTGACCTCAGCGGTGCCGGTGGAGATATCACAAAAGCAAAGCCCTGCGCCGTCTTCAGTCAGCAGCACAGCAGCCAAGTAGTTATTGCGGCTTTCGTCCAGCATTTCACTTTCGATGACCGTGCCGGGCGAAATCACCCGCAGCACCTCGCGGCGTACTAAACCTTTGGCGGCGGCGGGGTCTTCCGTTTGCTCGCAAATGGCAAGCTTGAAGCCCTTGGCCACCAGCCTTGCGATGTAGCCCTCTGCCGCGTGGTGAGGCACGCCGCACATGGGCGCCCGCTCGGGCAGGCCGCAGTCGCGCCCGGTGAGGGTGATGTCCAACTCGCGTGATACGGTGACGGCATCTTCGAAAAACATTTCATAGAAGTCGCCCAAACGGTACAACAAAACCGCATCCGGGTTTTGTTGCCGAATGTCGTGCCACTGGCGCATCATGGGGGTCAATAATTCGTAATTCATAATTCGTAATTCTTGTTGTAGTGATTAGTGGCTAGTGGTTAGTGATTAGTGTTTGTGTCGAAGTCGGTGCGATTTTCATGCACTAACCACTATTCACTACTCACTATTCACTAGATCAGTGGCAGCCGCCGCCGCAACCACCGCCGCCACAGCCTCCACCGCCGCAGCCGCTGCCTTTGGCGCGAGGTTCATACGTGGCAGGGTTTTCGCCGTTGGCGCAGCCACCGATGATCGCAATGGTGCGATGCACCATTGCATCAAGTTCCTCGGCAGCTTGTTGATATTCAACCATGATGGGCTGAGTCATCAATATGGTTTGCAGCTGCCTAAACTGCGCGGCGTACTCTTCCAGTTTGGCGTCGTTGCCGCTTTTTTGTGCCTCGTTTTGATATTGCATGCGCACCAGTTCCAGCTGATGGCTTTGCTCGGTGAGAGCTTCGTCGGCTTGGCGAGCGTCGTCAGCAGCCACAAAGCGCACATACTGCGGGGCAAGCTGCAGCGCGGCACCCAGCTCGCGGGTGAGTTGTTCAATATTCGTCATGTGATTTCTCCTTCTAATTTCCATCCATTTGCTTGTGCAATTCGCACATCAATAAATTGCCCAATTAACGCGTCGTTACCATCGAATTCCACGATTTGGTTGCCCGCCGTGCGGCCAGCAAGCGCAAGTCGCTTGCCGGGGTTCTCCACCAACACGCGCAGGGTTTTGCCTACCAAGCTTTGGCATAGCTGTGCACCTAGTTCATCTTGCAAGGCGGTGAGTTGCTCAAACCAGCGCACCTTTTCCTGTCTAGGAACATCGTCAGGCAGTTCGGCGGCCTTCGTGCCCTTACGCGGGGAGTAAATGAACGTGAACAACGAGGCAAAGCGCACCTGCCGCAGCATCTCCAGTGTGTCGCAGAACTGTTCATAGTTTTCCCCGGGAAAACCCACGATGATGTCGCTGGTGATAGCAATGTCCGGCATCACCTGCCGCGCATAAGCGGCCAAGTCGAGATATTGCTGCGCGGTATATCGACGATTCATCGCCTGCAAAATGGCATCGTCGCCGCACTGCACCGGCAAATGCAAATGCCGGCAAATGTGCTGCCCGGCGGCCATCACGTCAAGGAGTTCGCGGGTGCAATCTTTGGGGTGGCTGGTGGTGAAGCGCAGCCAAAAATCGCCGGGGATAGCATCAAGTTCGCGCAACAATCGCGGGAAGTCATAGCCATCGTGGTTGTAGGAATTCACGTTTTGCCCAAGCAGCGTGATTTCACGGTAGCCCTGCTGCACTAGGCCGCGCACTTCATCGAGAATAGCCTGCGGGACACGGCTGCGTTCTCGTCCGCGAACAAGCGGCACCACACAAAAGCTGCAAAAATTATCGCAGCCAAACATGATGGGCACAAAGGCCGCAACGCCGCTGCCACGCTCAATGGGCAGGCCTTCGACAATCTCGTTTTGCCCGGCGGAAATGTCATATACCCGGCGGCCGGTGGAGTATAGTTTATACAGCAGTTCGGGCAAACGCGGGCTTGCGTGCGTGCCGAACACAAGGTCCACAAAGGGGAAGCTTTGCTTGAGTTGCTCGGCCACGTGTTCTTGCTGGGGCATGCAGCCGCAAAGGCCAACACGCAGAGATTTATCGCTTTGACGGCGCTGTTTGAGCCTGCCCACGTTACCAAACACGCGGTCTTCGGCATGTTCACGCACCGCGCAGGTGTTGAAGAGAATTAGCTGGGCGTCGTCGGGGTCATCACACAGCATAAAGCCGCATTGCTGCAGTTGCCCGGCCATGCGTTGGCTGTCGGCCTCGTTTGCCTGACAGCCAAATGTACGGATATGTACTTTGGGTTGTTCGTCATATTTCGCGGCAAGCAACGCTGCCAGCAGCGAAGCGAACTCCTGCTGCTGTTGCACTTGTTGCGGGGTGATGCTAGCCTCGATGCGCTCCATGACATTCTCCTTTGCCGCTATCCATTTAGTATAGCATGTTTTGCGCGAAAGGTCAACCGAAAGTTTTCTGCAAGCCCGCGTGTAGGGGCGGCCATTGGCCGTCCGTGGTTTTTGGGCAAATGCAAGAAACGGACGCGCAATGCGCGCCCCTACACGCGACGTTGCGGCTTGACGACACCCAAAAACTATGCTATAATGAAAACATATTGAATTTTTCGGGGGATTAATCATGAAACAAGTGCAACTGAAGCCAAACCCAGCAACAACCTACCAAACCATTGAGGGCTTTGGGGCCAGCGGCGCTTGGTGGGCGCAGTTCGTGGGTGGCTGGCCAGAGGAAACCCGCCGCGAAATCATGCGCTTGTTGTATGACAAAGAGCACGGCCTTGGCATGGGGATTTATCGCTACAACGTGGGCGGCGGCTCAAAAGAAACGAACAGGGGCAACTTCCACAACCAAAACCGCAAGGCATCAAGCTTTCTCAACGCAGATGATAATGGCTATGACTGGACACGCGACGCCGAGGCCGTGTGGTGCATGAAAGAAGCCGTGGCCAATGGTGCCGACGAAGTGGTGCTGTTTGTGAACTCCCCACCTGAGCGCTGGACGCGTAGCGGCTTGACCAAGGGCAAGTATTTTTTGTGCGCCAACCTGCCGCGCAAAAACGAGCTGAAGTTCACGACTTATATGCTGGATGTAACAGAACACTTTTTGGCACAGGGCGTACCAGTGAAAGTGCTGTCGCCCATCAACGAGCCATTTGGGCCGTGGATTGACAAACTGGCCGGGCAAGAAGGCTGTCACTACCGCGCCCATGGCGTGCGGCGGCTGCTGCGCACTTTTGCGCTGGAAATGGATAAGCGCCCGGCGCTGCAGGGCATGATGCTCTCTGGTGCCGAAATGAACGACCTGCGTTACATGAACAAAACCTACACCCGTGCGGTGCTGGGCGACAAAACCGTGCGTACACGGGTAGACGGCATTGACGTGCATGGCTATGTACTCAAGCCCCTTGCCTGGCGCAAAGGCAAAGATGTAAAGCGTCGGTTTCGCCGCTGGATGGACAAAAAATACCCCGGCGTGCTCATTCGCATGAGCGAGTGGACCGAAATGCAAGGCGGGCGCGACTATGGCATGATTTCTGCGCTGACGCTAGCCAACGAAGTGTGGGAAGACCTCACCATTATGGATGTGGTGAGCTGGCAAAAGTGGATTGCCGTGTCTGAAGTGGACTACAGCGACGGCTTGATTTACGTTGACCAAGACAAGCAGACCTTTGACATTCCCAAGCGCTACTATGCCTATGGGCAGTTCACCAAGTTTGTGCCACGCGGCGCACAGCGCATTGCCATCAGCGGCGTGCCGGATAATTTGCAGGCTGTGGCCTTCAAGTGCGACACCCACACGGCGGTGATTCTCATCAACCACACAGATTCGCCCATTGAACTCTCGCTGGGCAACGGTCGTGCGCAATTTTATGAAACAAACGCAGGCAAAAGTCTGCAGCAAAGTGAGATTGATTTGGCAGGCTTCAGCATTGCGGCGAAGAGTGTGAACACGGTGATTATTCATGCTTGAACCCATCGAAATCATTGAGAAAAAGTCGCGCTTTTTGGGCTATGCTGCGCAGGTGGCCAGCGAAGACGAAGCCAAGGCGTTCATCGCGCAGGTGGCTGCACAGCACAAAAAAGCACGCCATGTGGCCTATGCTTATGTGTTCCCGCACACCGCGAAAATGAGCGATGACGGCGAACCGCGCGGCACTGCTGGGCTGCCGATATATAATGCTATATCTCGCAGGGAACTGACTGGAATCATTGTTGTGGTTGTGCGATATTTCGGCGGCACGCTGCTGGGCAAGGGCGGGCTGATGCGTGCCTATGGCAAAACAGCGGGATTAGCGATTGCGGAAATTTCATAAAACACTTGCATTTTTAGCTAGGGTGCGGTATAATAGATTATTGACGAATTTTGTGCGCTGGTTTAAAGCGAGAAAGGAAACACAACAAAATGGCAAGAGTATTCAATTTTTCCGCAGGTCCGTCCATGCTGCCCGAAAGCGTGCTTAACCGCGCTGCAGCCGAAATGCTAGACTACGCCGGTAGCGGCCAAAGCGTGATGGAAATGTCGCATCGCAGCAAAGTTTATGATGAAATCATCGTGGGGGCACAACAACTGCTGCGCGAAGTAATGAACATTCCGGATAACTACAAGGTGCTGTTTGTGCAGGGCGGAGCATCGCTGCAATTTGCGGCTGTGCCACTGAACCTGATGGCCACCAACTGCGCGGACTACAGTGTGACCGGGCAATTTAGCGGTAAAGCGCACAAAGAAGCGCAAAAATATGGCTTGGCCAACTGCATTGCCAGCAGCAAAGATCAAAACTTCACCACCATCCCCCATGTGAAGGCTGCTGACCTGACCCCCGGCGCGGACTACCTGCACATTTGCCACAACAACACCATCTTCGGCAGCAAGTTTGCCGAGCTGCCCGAAACCGGCAACGTGCCGTTGGTGGCAGACATCAGCTCCAGCTTTTTGAGCGAACCCATGGACGTGAGCAAATTTGGTGTGCTGTACGGCGGCGCACAAAAGAACGTGGCGCCCGCGGGGCTGACGATCGTGATTGTGCGCGAAGACTTGCTGGGCAAGGCACGCGCTTGCACACCCGAGGTGATGAACTGGAAGCTCATGGCTGAAAACGACAGCATGCTCAACACGCCACCGTGCTGGTCAATCTACATGTGCAAGCTGGTGCTTGAGTGGATTATTCAACTGGGTGGACTGACTGTGATGCAGCAGCGCAATGAATACAAAGCCAAACTGCTGTATGATTACTTGGATAAGAGCGCGATGTTTAGCAATCCTGTGCAGCCAAAGTTCCGCAGCTTGATGAACGTGACTTTCGTGGCCAAAAGCGACGAACTCAACGATATGTTTGTGAAAGACGCTGCTGCGGCAGGTTTCGTGAACCTCAAGGGCCACCGCTCGGTGGGCGGCATGCGCGCGAGCATTTACAACGCCATGCCTGTGGAAGGCTTGGAGCAACTGGTCGCCTTCATGGCGGACTTTGAGCGCAAGTATGCTTGACAAAGTCGGCTATACCTGTTATAATTGAACTGGTAGCGTTGCCTAGCGGTAGGCGGTAAGTCTTGCCCCCGGAAGGGGGTTGAACGAATATGGAATACTTAGTGATATTGTTGCTATTGCTCATTGTCATACGAGATTTATTTAGTTCGCGTAAATAAGACTAGCCGCCCCCGACTTCCAATCTTGGGCGGCTAGTCTTTTAGCTTAACAAGGGGGGTTACCGTCTATACGGCAACGCTATCATCCCTACTCATAGTATATCACGTTTACGCGTGTTTGTCAATGACTTTTTCACATTAAATCACAATTAGGAGTAGCCCATGAAAATCCTCACCCTCAACAAAATTGCAGCCTGCGGGCTGGCGCAATTCCCGGCGAGCTACACCAGCGGCGACGACATTGCCACGCCCGATGCCATTCTAGTGCGCAGCGCAAGCATGCACGACATGCCCCTTGACCCCGCCACCGTGGCGATTGCTCGCGCGGGTGCCGGCACGAATAACATTCCCATTGATGCTTGCACGCAAGCGGGTGTGTGCGTGTTCAACACGCCGGGCGCCAACGCCAACGCCGTGAAAGAACTGGTGATCGCGGGTTTGTTTTTGAGCTCACGCAAGGTGTACGACGCGCTGAGCTGGTGCCAAAGTCTTAAGGGCAAAGGCGACGAAGTGGGCACGCTGGTGGAAAAAGGCAAGGGTGCCTTTGGCGGGCCGGAAATCGCCGGAAAGACGCTTGGGCTCATTGGCTTGGGCGCAATTGGCAGCCTAACAGCCAACGCTGCGGCAGCACTGGGCATGCGCGTAATCGGCTGTGACCCGTATATCAATGAAGAGGTGCGTGCGAGCTTGGATGCCAGCGTGCAGCTGGTTGATACTTGGGATGACGTGCTGGCGCAAAGTGACTACATCAGCCTGAATGTGCCGCTGACGGCGCAAACCAAAGGTGCGTTCAACGCTGAGGCTTTTGCCAAGGCCAAAGACGGCCTGCGGCTGCTAAACTTTGCCCGCGCCGCGCTGGTGAATGATACTGACCTGATTGCCGCGCTGCAAAGCGGCAAAGTGGCTGCGTACGTGACGGATTTCCCCACCGACGAAGTCATTGGTGTGCCGGGCGTTACGGCCATCCCCCACTTGGGTGCCTCCACGCCCGAAAGCGAAGACAACTGTGCCGTGATGGCTGCACAGCAAATCACGGCTTACCTCGAAACTGGCGCGGTGAAAAACAGCGTGAACCTGCCTGCCACCAGCGTGGCTGCCAGCTTTAGCCACCGGGTTTGCGTGGTGCACAGCGCCGAAGTAAAAACCGCTGTGCTGGAAAAAATCGGCGCGGCAGAACAACTGACCAGCAATGTGCGTGGCGAGGTTGCCTACACCGTGGCCGACACCGTGGCCGCCGTTGACGCCGCCGCGCTGCAGGAGATTCCTAGCGTGTTGCGCGTGCGGGCACTGGTAAGTTAGGAAATTGTAAATTTTTTAGGGAATTGCTGCTATTTGACGAAAAACACTTGCTTTTTTCATGAAATCGTGGTACAATAGCAGATGGAAGAAAGAAGCAATCATGAAAAGATGGAGGAATTCTCTATGTTTAAAAGAAGTTTGGCTTTTCTGCTGGGCGTGCTGATGGCGTTTTCGTTTGCCATGGTGGCCAGCGCCGAAGCGATTGACTATGGCTATGACTACTACGCCCCTGCGCAAGCAGAAGTTGAAATTCAAGCTGTTGCCGAAGCGGAATTTGTGCCCATGAGCGACGCAAACGACGACGAATGGGACAGAATGCTGTGGTTTATCTATGTGCCTGAGTTGGGCGTGCAACTTAGCGATGGTTGGTGCTTTTTTGTTGCAATTGTGGCTTGGCCACTGAATTTCATTGGCATTAACCTAGGCAATTTTTCTGCTTGGTTAACGGACGTTGGTGCGGTAGACGGCATTGGAACACTCATAAGCTGGGCGGCCGGTCTGGCAGTGTTTGTCACAATTGCTATTGCGTTCTACAACATCATCCTAAGCCTATTTGGCGCTGACTAAATCATTACAAAACAAGTTTGCCCGGCGGCGTTGCTGCCGGGTGTATTTTATAGGAGGGTCCGCATGGGGTTAGTATTTGACTTGGTGATTAACCGAGAATGCGAAAACTGCGTGCACGGGGAATATGATTTGCTGCAGGGAGCGTTTTTTTGCAACTTGCGGGGCGATTTTCGTCCTACAGACGACAGCGAAAAATGCCCGGATGCGCAAACGGAGGACGAAGATGCGGCTGGATAAATATCTAAAAGTGTCGAGAATCGTTAAGCGCCGCACGGTTGCCAATGAATTGTGCGATGCCAAGCGCGTGCAGGTGAACGGCCGCGCGGCACGGGCCAGCTATGCCGTGCAGGTGGGCGACGAAATCACCATCACAGGTGCAAACGAAATGCGTGTGCGAGTCATTAGCATTAGCGAGCACGCCACAAAAGAAAGCGCAGCAGGCATGTTCGAGGCGCTGTAGTGCTATTCTTTTTCCGCAAATTCGCGGGGGATTTTTTAAAGGGGCTGGGATAGAACACAGCGAAGCGACCGAGCCCCACCGCAGGTGGCGCAACCGATAGTTGCGCAATTGCATACCGGAATTGGTGGCGCTGACGTCACGTTTTTGCTATACTGGGACTATCATAACTAAAGGAGAATTGACATGGTGAAGAGAATCATAGGGCTTGTGCTGGTGGCAGGGCTGTTACTTGCGCTTGGCGGATGTATCATAATTGACGGAGGACAAATTGGCATGAGAATGACGCGCGGCAATCGCAATGTGGTGGAGCGAACCTTCACCGTGGACGCTGAGTATCTGCCCGATTTTTCCACGCCGCCAGTTGCAGAAGACGAGCAAGCGCAGGCCAATGATGAGGCGAACGATAACGAATATCAAGCTGAAAATGACACGCCGGCCGAGCCGCAGCACGTGTGGGATATGCTATCGCTGACTGTGCACAACATGAATTTGCACAATGCACCCAACAACCGTGGCCCGCAAATTATTATTGATGAATCGCTCGGTAACACGCTGATTGTGCGCACAGACGAAAACCTGTTTGACCATTTTCGCGTGGATGTGCGTGGTAACCGCGTGGAAATCACGGGTTTTAACACGCGCCTGCGCAGCACCGAGTTCACCATTGAAACCGGGCTGCCCTTCACGCACATTCAAATTGATGGCGTGTGGGATGTGAATCACCACCACACGGGCGTGCCTTATGCACAAGTTAGCACGCGCGGGGTGGTGAACGGTGAGTTCAACTTTGGCGACATGCAAGACAGCCTGAACATGCAAGTGGAAGGTGTGGGCACCGTGCAACTGCGCGGCAGTGCGCCCCATGCGTATATCAGCGTGGAAGGCGTGGCCACCGTGCGTGCGTTTGACTTTATTGCTGAAAACGCCGAAGTGCGTGTGGACGGCGTGGGCACCGTGGATGTGTTTGCCACCGAAACCTTGGATGCTCGGGTGCGCGGCGTGGGTACCATTCGCTATGACGGCGGCGCGAGAGTGAGCCGCGACGTGGACGGCGTGGGACGCGTGCGTGCGAGATAACTGCCGGTGAGTTTCATGAAAATCCCGGACGGCAAAATTGCCGCCCCTACACCAGCTGCGATGGGGCTCGGTCGCTTCGCTGTGGTCTATCATAATTTTGATAAAGAATAAGGAGAGAATATTGAAGAAAATAATTGTTTTGGTTTTAATTTTTGGCCTAGTGCTGGCGTTGGGCGGTTGCACCACCATGCGTTTTGCCGGCCACACCACCGTGCGCGGCAACCGCGATGTGACTACCCAAACCGTTTCCATTGACGACGAAGGCAGCTTTAGGCTGGAGATTAGCGGGTTTTCGGTGCAGAAT
>Ga0131853_10001907_pt1 | contig 37226 bp, 15 predicted proteins | sample TergutLab28metaG_FD_92764 | JGI IMG/M metagenome (GOLD analysis project Ga0131853, IMG submission 92764) | Labiotermes labralis P1 segment gut microbial communities from Petit-Saut dam, French Guiana - Lab288 P1 (version 2) (version 2) | ecosystem: Host-associated > Arthropoda: Insects >... | reverse complement strand
GCCGATATCTCCGTAACCATTGAACTTTGGATATAGGTGTTTTGGGTTATATCGTTATAGTTTGACCTAAGGAACACTCTCCCGAAGTTAGGTCCTTTCCTCCTGGGACACCCTGTATATGTCAAAAATTATATAATAATATTGGCACTACTTATGAGCTTTCAGTTGACAAATGATCTGTCTGTAGAGTAGAAAGCGTGATCTAAGGGATAAATTGCAGAGCTGACATAAGTATCGTGGTTTTAGTATTAGGTGGAAGATCATAGTACAGTTTGGTTCTTGCACAGAACATGGTAATTTATATCGACTCAGAGTACTAATTACTGATGTACAGATTGGGTTCGTGATTGTTTTTACGTTTCTATTTCCTGTTTTATGTGTATTTAAGTTCCCATTTAAATTCTTAAGCATTTTTGGGTGTAGCACTTCATATAGCCTTTGATGCTGATGTGCCTCTAACCTCTACATACCATGTTATTTTACGATGTGTGGAAGATTTAAATTGTGTCTATACCTTTGTCAGAAACAAACATTCATTTTTCACAGTAGAATACCTATTGTGATTTTACTTCTGTGGAGAAATGTAGTCTATATTGTTTTTAAATATATACATGTCAACCAAAAAATTCACTTCATAAAATACAATTCAAAACAGGTATCAAACTCCTACATGTTTTGGTACTTGTTATTAATTGTATTTTATTAAGAGCACTGGTTGATTGATATATTGATTGTAAGAATATGCATGATATGAGTAACATAAAATGTACATTTCTGTTTGTAAGGCAAAACTAAGAGGGGAGCTGCAACAGTGCGGACACTGTGGTGTTTGTGATCTGTTAATTGAGGATATGGCACCTTGTAGTGTGTCCCATATGTTCTGTAAAATTTGCATCCAGAAGTAAGTAACATTTCATTCCTGAAGTCTTTCAAAGTTATTCATTTGAAGTTGTGGTACTAAAGTATGTGGATGTTTTATATTCAGTGCAGTGGATAGCAGACTCCTTAAATGTGAAAATCCGTTCTCATGTCTTAACAAAGGATGCCAATGGCTGTTTAGCATGGCGGAATTGAAGGTATGACATGATAATAAATTTACTATTTTTTTGTATTTGTCTTGGTTAGAAAATAAGTTTACAGTACATACAGTTTGAATTCTTTATTTTCAACTCTACTATGAGCAGTTTAGATTTAATTGCACTGCTTTTCAATTGCTTATGTATGTGGTCCCTTCCACCAGTGAGGCATGTATCTCATGAGATTTGTTTCATCCATTGACAGGCATCCCTGTCCTGTGTTATCAGCCATCACATCACAGATGTTTCCACCTCAAAATTGTCTTCATGTATGTGGGCACCAATATTATGGTTTGATATTGGAAACAGTAATTTCTTGGCAGTGATTTCCCATGATATAATCACAGTTAGTGTAAATTCTTTAGTTTTGAAATTGTAAATTATGTGATCTTGTTTTCTGGCTGACTCTCATTTGTTCTGTTGGATGTAACCAATTTTATAGTTACGTGAATGTCGGATTTGGAAGAGTTTATTTAAAACCAATTTTATTTTTTCAGTTTTCTAGAGTGTTGGCCCATTAAGTCGCTTATCTTCCAGATTTGACATTCTTAATGCTGTAGTTCTGGGAAGGAACTTTTCAAGTGTGAGGCAATTACACTTACATTTTTACCTTTTTGTAAGCCTTCCTTTAATTTAAAAAAAATGAGGAAACTAATTTTTTTTGGCATGAATATAAAGCTTGAAGTCCTACTCTTTTGTTGTCAGCTTTGTAAATTTCAGCCCTCATGGCTTGATCTTTGAATTGCTTGTCACAGAGTGAGTGAGCGAGCGAGAGAGTGATTGAAGATACAAGAGAGATTAACATAGGGTATATGAGGAAACACTGACTGCAGCCTTCCCATAATAAATTAGTTTTAATAGAGGTTTTTAAGTAACGAATAGAATATAGAACTTGATCTGTGGAAGTAATTTGCATGCATTGTGTTCACTGTGAATTCACTGGCCAATTAATAGCAGTTAACAGTAGTTCTTGTTAGTATATCTCTTCATTGTTATAATTTTATTTCTGTATAGAAAGCAGTGAAACCAGTCACTTTCTCCAGTCTGCTCCATATACGCCATCTGAAGGAAATGGAGGCTGCTGGTGTAAAACTTCTTGAAACATGTCCTTACTGTGGCTTTGCAGACATCCCATCTAAAGATGATGAAGTTTTCTGCTGTTTGAATCTGGACTGTCTGAAAGAGACATGCAGGTGACTTACATTTTCAAATGGTATTACAGTTCAATAAAAAGTTGAAGTATACTGTTCTAAAACATTAGATGGAACTGGTCATCAGTCACATGCTTGTCTTGCTGGACTGTTTGGTACTATATCCTTGAACAAAGGATTGATAAAATGACACCTGTTTTGGATGTGATGGCAGTAGAAAGAAAACTATTTCTTACTTCTGCTGTTAATTTAAATCACACTGTTTATTTTGTAAGCAAACATGGTATTATTTTTCTCATGATGATGCTTGAAAAACTTATTAAATTGGCAACATTTTAGAACTGAGATGGCAACATCCTCAAGTGTCCTGAATTTGTACCTGTGTAATTTAAACTCATTATACATAGACTGCTTGGTAGCAGCATTGAATTTTGATCACAAAGCAGTGAGTTGTTTTAAATTAAGCAGTACATGGAAGACACCAAAACCTGTTTAATTGTGTGCCTCTGTCTTCTGAGTAATTGGTCTCACCACAAACATATGATACGGAAAGTGGCTTTGGCTTTAACAGACCATTGCTTTAAATAAAACACATTCAATGGAGATGCTTCTGATCACCACTTGGCATGCTTTAGAAACAGAAGGTGTGGTAGATCTTATAAGAACGAATGGGTATGCAGTTGAATGATACCAAAGAGATTGTTGCTGAAATTGAAGCTTAACTGGCGCTGTGGAGTTTAGTGTTGAATAATGCATCAAAAACATGTAGAGGCAGAATGATTCAGAAGAAATGACTTCTAATGTACTCCACTTTTCAAAGAAAGCAGAATGAGAAAAAGCAACAGTTATGAGTTAACTGTATGTGTTTTCCTTTCTTTCTTTTTTTTTCTTTACACTATTTTAGAATTGATGATGATATTTACCTGTCAGGGTACTTAACCTCCATCACTTGACAAGTAATTTGGATACTGATCACAAATGTTATTTGCATTTCTTGCCCTGTGTAGTGGTGTTATAGATATTTCATACAAACCACTTAAATTTGTTTTTATAAATAATGGTTACATTATCACTCAGTTGACTTCATTAAATATCTTCTTATATACGTGTAGTCCCATAATCTGAGGTGACAGAAGGTATGTTCAATCATCATTAACAAAATGAGAGTTTGGTGACCTTCCGTCATGTAAGATGGCCGTTGAATATGCAAGTCCAGAACCGTATATGTAGGATCACTTTTGTTCAGGTATCTTGAAAACAGTAGTTACATAAGAAAGTGTATTCAATGTATAGTGAGTGGTTGATGTGTTTCAGCAGATTTTAATCAGCTAATACCAATTGTTGTAATTGAATGGGAAAGAAAAATAAGATGTTACAGTATTTGTATAGTAAAATTTAATAACGATGAAGGTAAAAGTATTTTAGCGTGTAAGTACCATGATCTGAAGTTATATAAGAAGCATGCAGATAAATCTGTAGTACTTTGTAGACCTCAGGACTGGGTGGAAGTAGGTAGCCAGCCTAATGGAGGCCAAGGTCCCATTCATTTCATTTCATTCTAAAGGATGCTGGATGGATCTCATATGTGATTTGGACTTCAAGGTCAAAGGAAAAGTCCCTGTTCATGAAGTCAGTTGATAATTGAAACTGGCTATTTGTCCTGTAGCATGTCATTTCACTGGCTTAAATATTTCAGATATGGTAAAAGAAGAGAAAACAGAATGTTTTGAAAGTTAATAGATACAATTACAATGTTGTCATAGATCACACTTTTAAGGTTTACAGGTTAGAAAAAGTAAAAATAGGAATAGACGTAGGTAGAGCCAACTTGAGGAAGAGTGACAAAATCAGTGGTTCCCCTACCCCTCATATACCTGTTTTGCCACCATTAGTACTTAAGCCATTACTCATGAAGACTGTTACTTGTTCTCATCTTCATCATTTCTTCCTCCTGTTTTCCTTCTTTAATTTGTCTTGTGAAGGTTCGTGGAACATTCTGTTCTCTCCTGAACTCTGGCTTTTAGGCAGTAATGAAACGGATGATTTGAGGCATGATAATTGGTTGATTATGAATACAGCAACTGTGATAAAAGAGTGTAGGTCTGGAATTGAGCTGGTTCAGGAAGCTCAAGAACCCCCTCCCAAGAAAAGATAGTCATTATCCTTCCAAATTTAGCAGTCAAAGTTTTGGGTTACCAAACTTAGTCAGGAATTGTAAGAAATATTTAAGAAATACATATTATAATGTAACTTATATTATCAAAAGTAACATTTGCAAAAAGAGCTGTAAATTATGGCTCACACACATGTACTGCACCATGCATCATCTTGTGCTCATACTTTGAGCTGTTTTCACAGGACTTTTACACAAGTTTGCAGCATGAGTCAAGATATGACAGGAGTAAGGAGATAAATTGTGTCTGCTTAACCCTTTAAACCCCGAGTTAAATCCCATCTGCCAGCTGCTGGCATTATTAGGAGCTTACCATATTTTCCACGTTAGCGAGTTAAGGATTAACGTGATAGTAAGAGACGTGAAGGTGTCATAACTTCTGGGGGGAAAAATAATACAGTAGTAAGTGGCTTGAGCTATACCTGTGTAGGTGGTAAAATTTATTATGTGTACACCATATTGCAACATGAACACAATATAATTATTAAAAAATACAGCAAGTAAACATGAAATACGCGTGTTATGATTGCCAAGGTGTAAAAATATCACAAACGGACTGTGCATTCTATATAAGCTGCAGATTCTATCCAGGGATTTAGTATACAGAGAAAACTTGTATTCAGTGTTCACTGTTGTGTACAATGTAAACATCTGGCTGATAATGCTGGATTTAAGTATTTTTTAAGAAGTGTAATCAATAACATAATGAGGACATGCATTTGCTGATTTTTTAGGCAGTGCAAGAGACCAAACCATACTCCATATCCATGTATTATGGCATTACAGCCACAAGTGGAAATGCCACGTCTGGTGATGAGCAGGTAATATTTAATATTAGGAAAAATTAGTAAATGTCACTTGAGAAACCAACCTCATTCTTCTTCCCGCCATACAACCTCGTGACCTTCAGCCACATTAGCAGGATGCTGTGCAAGCACATCAAGTCCTCCCTAGGATAATACTAAAATGGAACTTAAAGAACAAGATACGAGAATGTGGACTGGATTCATCTGGCTCAGGACAGGGCCTGGTGGTAGGCTTTTTTGGCAGGGTATGGATGTTTGGGTTGAGTAAAAACACTTTATTGACAACCTGAGCAACTCTTAGCTTCTGAAGGTGTCTGTTACATGGAGTGAATTATATTAGAAAGACTTATCAAACTACGTGAAAATTCTTCTTATTGTTTATTTTCTGCAACTGTTACACATTTTACACATACATGTACATGCACATGCGCGTGCGTGCACACACACACACACAAACAAACAAACAAACAAACATACATACATACATACACGTCTGCACGCAAACAAATGCACAAGCAAATGGCTTGCCAGGCAGGTGTTTCTTAAGAATTCCAAATCAATGGAAATTGCTTGATGTGAAATCAAGGCTGCAGGATGGGTGGTAAATAACTCTCAGCCATACCACTGTAACCAGTCGTAAGTTCTGTTAACTGTATACGATTTATTGAATAATTTTGTATGTTGTAACGTTTATAGATGTGTTCAGTATCAAAACCAGTCCCAAAGTACAGAAATGCAACAAGATATTGGCATTGTGCAAGAGAACTCATTGGTATTGCAACAACGCAGTATCCACAGCAGCCATTAATGTATTATCAACAACCTTCAATGTGTCATTCTCAAGGGCCATTGATGAATTACCAACAGCCATTAATGAATCATCCTCTGGAGCCACTAATACATCATCGGCAGCCATTATTGGCTCCTTTTGATGGTCCATTACTGCATTATCCTCAGCAACCAATGGTTCATCTTCTACAGTCTCCAGCAGTACAGGGATCATGCCCAAGATAAATGCATGCAGAACATGATGCAGCAACTTCAGCCTTCACAATGAGGATATTAGATACCAGACCTGTTAAAAAACTGTGTCTGTCTGGCAGGTAAGTTTTTGCGCATTGTTTTGGTGCAGTGATGCAGAACCAAGGTCTGAAATTTTGTATGTGAAAGTGAAGAAGTTTGTCCTGCAAATGTACTAGGTGCATTTGTCTCGTAATGGAACTGATTTACGTATGTGTTTTGTAGAAGAAGATGAGCACAACAGGGTCATGTTTTAAATAAATATCCTTATTTGAAAATAAACATGAAACATCACACATTTCATAGCTGCTACACAAGATTGACTGTTCACTGTTACTGGTAAGTACTGCTCTTGCAAGTTGATATACACTTGGACATGTCTGTGCTATTGCCACTCCTGCAGTTCAAAAACTTATATACACACAAATGATTTTTACTGCTGTGCATACACACCTTGAATACTGAAAATGATGCTTTACTGCACATCAGAATACAATTTTTTCATACATAAATTTCACTTCAGATATTTGGGAAACAGAATTGAAATTGTATGTAGTGATTAGAAAATTCATTATTTTCACATAAATTTCACACTAAGAAAATATTCTTTCAGTTGTTCCCTCCCAACCACACTGCAGTTTGTGGGAGTGGTATATAATAAAGCAGATTATTATACATAAAAATCATTGTTGTGTGTATGTTCAGAACAGAATGTCTGCAGTAACACATAATAAAATCAGCCTGTATAACACACATCCACATTTGTTGCAGTAAATTGAATATTGCTAGTTCTTACAGTAACAACTGTGGCATTCAACACCTGTCCCCCATCCCCCAACCCCTGGTCCCCATCCTCAGAGAAGTATTAGGAATGCTGGGGTAGTAGACTCAATGGAAATATCTTAGGCAAATAAGCTTAGACACAGTGAAATATTATATCAGTCATTAGTTATGTGTTTGGATGAGGAACTTGCTTTTTTAGTAACTGTTCCACTATTACTGCCAACCCCATAAGGGTGTAGGTGACATACATAGTCATAATGTAAAATTAATGCAGGCGGGTGTTATTAAACTGCAGTTCAAAAGATGAATGTGCACACTTATAGACATAAATAGAAGATCCATATGCATGTATGAGAATATTTCTTACTTTTCGGCTGATTTATGTTGCATTTTGAATACAAGGGCCACGTGCTACAGTCAGCATGACAGAACTGGAGCTAAGAACTAGAATTTTTAAGCAGTTCTTACATGTTTATTAAAGCATTTAATCGATGTTCTTACTTTTTCAGCTGTTGTAAGTTTTCATGTAAATTACCATTTCACTGCTTGAGTGCTATGCAGCATAGGGTATTTTAGCGCTCATATGAAAGGGTGAAAACTAAGTCACATTGTATGCCTTTTCTTGATATTCAGTGCAGCCACTTTGTAGTCATTAAACCAGACCTCTGCACTTTGGTCTCATAGACAACTGGGTAATTTGTTTGCACAATTCAGAATTATATCTCTTTTGGAATTGTAAGTTAGTGGGTAAAATAATAACCAGCAAATATTCAGTGCCACAAATAAGTGTTTGTAAATGATGGAGTTCTCCAGGTTTAGATATGTTGTACTGTGACTTACAGTATGACATACGAATGCCTGATGTGCTGAGCATCTTGATTGTGCATGGAAGATAGTTATTTACCAGTGCCAGATGCTGGCATGACAGTCTAATGGAGCCTACAAGAATAAGACAGTTGTAACAAATCTGAATATATTCACATACAACATAACAGACAGTTCCAGACCTTGGTTTCACCATCACTGTGTCCCTGTGATCCTTTTTCAGGTATAATTCTAAGTTGTTCCTTACAAATCACAGAAAACATTTTTATTGTTTGTGGAACTTAAATTATCCCTTTATAATATCTCTTCCTTAATGTTGGCTAACAGTTCCTCAGTTTGGTATTGATGCCCTCACAGATAAACCTTTTCCAATTTTGCTTTCATAGTGATGTGTTGTTGTGAAAAGTACAGTAGGCAAAGGTTTATCTGTGCGGGCTTCAACATCAAAAGCAGGCATTATATAGCGGAAATAAATGTTATAGAGGGAAGTGTGTGGTAAAATGAAAAATTGTCATCCAGATTAAAATGGTAGGTAAGTACAATGCAGTGCCTTAACCATTGCACTATACCAGTCGTTGTTTGACCTGCCATCAAGAAGGAGGTGTCCAGGTGTAAAACAGGTGAGTGTACCTTCGAAACTCTCTGTCCCTTGGCCCTATAAATTTTGGCCCATGCTGTACGGTAGCATAGATTAGCAAACTTGTGTAGTTAAAATGTAAAAGGGTAAATATTGCTAACCATTAACTGTTGCCACCCCATATATTTCACATATGCAGAAGTACTGAGAACTTCAGGAAGCAGTGAAATTCCTGACATTAGGTATTTAAAAAATTTACCATGATATCTATCATTTGGTTTGGTAGCATCAGGTAACAGTAGATATGAAACGTGCAGAAGAGGGTTAATCGTGAACCTCATAATGAACTTGTGGAGTTATAAAACTAAACAACTAGCATTAAACATCATTAGTAATTAGATGAGCTATATTAGCAGGAGACATTCAATTATTTCTTAAATAACCTGCTTATTCATTTCATTGGAATTGGTGCACAGGAAACATTAGTACAAGAATGCAAGAAACTAAATTTTGTTATCATAACCAATTAAACATGGATTATGGGTATGATTTTCAAAATGATTAGAAATGGAAATGGAAGTCACTGCTTTTAGATGCCACTAAATGTTGAAATGTATGCAGTACTTTTGTGCTTTGTGTGCAGTCAGTTATGTATGTGTACTTCAACAGCATGAGCAAACTAATGATATCAGAGTTCAGAAGTTCTGAACGTTTGCCTCCATGCTGAATTACGGTGTGTCTAAGTAGCATGTCTCTGGTTCTGAAACATATTTCTTCTTTATAAATGCAGAGTGCAAATGTCAGTAGAGGTGGTGTTTGTACTTCAAAGTTTTAGTTTGTATTCTACATGTTTTGTAGGATTACAAACACTCGGAGAAAATGAATACTGTTACCTGCAAGCAACTGACTGTTTTGTGTATAGTTCTGTTACTCTTCAGACATTTAAGTTCATGCTGTATGTTAATCTTGTCATATTATTGTGAAAGAAACTGGCATTTGAGAGATTACTAAAAGGTATGATTTGAAACTTTCTTGCAGTGCCACAGGAATTTAAGCCCCATGATATTAAGATAAAAGTGACTACAGTTTTTGGTGTAAGAGTTCACAGTGAATTATAGTTGGAGTGCTATGTAAATAGCTTCTTTTTCAACATGAACATAAGTTCTTAATGTAGTAAATCAGCAGTCATTTATCTGTAAGAATTTGTTGTTTTCATTCTTCATTATAAACAGCAGTAAAGTAATGAAGCTGCTAAAGAACCCTTTGATTTCAAAATAATACGTACAGCCACTGCTAGAGTAGTGCTTTTAAACTGTGTGGAGAGGATACGCATCATAGTTATATATGTATTTTTGGGAGTACTGAATGTATTTAAAAGTGCTTACTGAGTGGACCAAAAAACAATAAAAACCCTGAAGGAAGTTATTGTCATATTAATTCTTTTGTGCTTCAGAAGAACCAGAATTAATTGTTATTCTGTATTGTAAAATTTGATCCTATGTCAACAAATATTAAAAAAAAAAAAAATGATGAAGTGATCCTTCAGTAAGTAATGCCAGTTATATTGCTCCCACTACAGTATTATATTTAGCAGAATTCATTATTGGTTTCCTTATTAAAGCGTTATAATGTTGTTTTCTGTTTTACAAAATGATTTTTGTGGTGATCCAACATCTGAAGTTAATGCCATAATTTGCTTAATTCAGAATGAATCAGTGATTGCCTTTGTTCAGTTCCTTTAGTAAACTTGCCGTTTTTCTTCAGTTTCTTTAGAGATATAGTAAAGTTTCTGAAATGTAATGCTTTTTTGTGCCAGGTGCATGTGTAAATGCTAATGTTGTTTATGGCTTTGCATAAGAAGTACCTGTATATTTTCAACTCTTTTTGTCATGTGTGTATGTATGTGCATACACAATGTACCTTGAGTATAGAGTCAGTAGTATAAATCTGTTTTTGTTAAGTTTCATTAGAAATATGATAATGTTCCTAGAAGTTGTGAGTTATTTTATGTCAAGTATGTGTAAGTGTGAGCTCTGATATTCTCGCAGTGAAGCTGATGAAGATCCAAGTCTTCTGGGGTATGATATCATGTAATTTCATAAATAGTTATCACTATTTCTAAAGAGATTGCTGCCCTGTCATTCTTAGAGTTCTTCAACCACACTTCTTGGAGGCAGCAAGCTCCTATGAAATGTCTGTAATTACTTGCCAGTTGACTAGATGGCACATTTCAGACAACTTGGATTACCATCTGTGTGTGTAAACTCGGTAGTTGTTTCACTGGGTTAAAATTCTTTCCACTGAGTCCGTGTGAAGTAGTGTATGAAATGTGTGTAATGAGTAGGTGTGGGGTATCATTGAGAGCAATTTATGAGAAAAATACTGCAGAATGTTGCAATTTATGTTCTGTACAGAACATTATCATTTGTTTTATGTAGAGGGTTGTGGATAGAACTTTCAAGAAATAATGTGGGTGATGTGGCCGACTAATGTTTAATAATAAAATGAGAATACATACTGAGCAATTGATCTAGTCTTACACACACAGATACTGAAGTTACGTACATACTAGCAGAGTTCCTATATAATCTGTGCATACATCACACAGAAGAGTTTGCTTGTAAATCTTGAATGTAAAACAATTCAAGAAGTGCCTAGTCATACCACACAAGAATAAAGAATTGTGGCTCTAATTTTTAAGAAATAGATTAATTAAGTCACATCTGCATAAATTGCAAGATTTTTTGTTAATTCTGAAAGTTCATGCTGTACTAACCTATGGTGGAATTAAAATGTGTTCATTACAGGGAATATTAGATGCCAGTGGTGGAGTAAACAAATGTTTTATGATACTTAGGTTACACATAGTCTTGCATCTTATACATAAGTCACTTTGAAGTGTGTATTGATGTTTGTTTATTTGTGTTCTCAAAAGACCCAGACTTTGTGAAAATATTGAAATATGACTCTATATTGAATTTCCAGCAGTCATGTGGTCATTCTATAGTAAAACTCTATTGCCATAAAACATGTCATCAACAGAAGTTCTGAAGTGTACTGCTGCATTATTTTGGATCAAACCATTTCAAAGCTAGCAGTTCTAAAATATATTGAAAAATACTGCCAAAACGTCTTGTGTTGTTGTATGTACAGGTGATATTCCCAGTTGTGATCCTAAAAGGATGGCCACATACAGTGTATGATTTGAATATTATGTATCAAAAATCACAGCTACTTGTTCTCTGATATGGTAGCCATAATTTCTTGTAACACTTCTGTTTTATTGCAGTGGTTCATAAATAGAGGGTGTACACTGTCCCTTAATTCTTTTGAACGATTACACAGTCAGAACTAATACTTCATTTTACTCTTTCCTTGCAGGGTATGTAGTGTTTTGTCTCACCTCTTTCATTCTTAGTACTGGCCCAGACTTTCTAACCATTTTATTTAATTTTGTTTGAAGTTTCAGCACATATCTATTGTTCTTACATATGTTTAAGTGTAGAAGTAAAGAGGATAAATATGTTAACACACCTACAGTACTGTAAAAATGTGCATACTACATGTCATTTAAAAATATAAATTATAACTGTAAGAACAAACTTGAAAATGTGGTGTAAATGTAGTAAATGCTCTGAAAACAAAACAGATTAGATGATACAAATAAATAGTCTATAATTTCTTGCCTATAGAAATTCTACATTTACATATTACACTTGACTTAGGACAGAAATTGGTTGAATGCTATGGCCACAGGAAAAAGTACCGTGGACAATGCCAATGATGGCACTCCAGGCTTCCTGCTGTCTGTCTGCCTGCTCCAGCCCCAATGGACTGGTTCATCCAGCCCAAATTACTTATTGCTAATGCAGGTTATCATTGCCAGCATTTGTATGACAATAAGGGCTAGATGACTAGAGGAGAAAACAGAGAAGTATGTTTGGAAGACAGATATAACAGTGTGAAGCAGATGCAGAGAGAGTCCAAGGAACTACCTTCTTATTATTGCAATAATAACAATATTACAATTGTATTGTCATACAAGCTTGTAACAACAAATAGTTGCAAAGTATGCCACACCATTTTCCCTCATAGGTGCAGCTGTGGCATGTTTGTACCCCTTATTCTCCCACATATTTTTCTCCAGCTTCTACATTAACAAAGATGAGTCCTGCACTGTCCCAGTCTCTGTGGGTACTTCTTCCCACTATGTTGGTAATAGGTTCGTTCTGAACTTCAAAGATCTTGTCTCTGCAAAGAGAATGTCTTGCTTGGCCTTCAGTTTAATGTTTATTACCTCTTACCATTACTGCCTTACTACAGTATGACTGACTACAAAATGTCATTTTCCACAGTATTTGTTTCTTATCTGTCAGTGCAATATTTCAGGCTACCGCCACATTATAGTTTAGGCCTCTGCTCTTCTGGGATGTCATGTGTCATAGGTTACCAGTTGGTTACCGACATTTCGGGACATCCCATCGTTCTGATCTTAAAAGTTCAAATAATCCCACCCCATAACTTCAGTAACTAGCAGCCAACCTACACCACGTAAAATACCAGAACATACCAATTCTAACCATCCACGCATTCTAACACATTCTGCACTTTCTGGCCTATGCATCCATAATCTCATGATCACAGACTATTACAAATACCTCACACAGTGGTGATAACAATGAACGATGTTGCTCAGTATACAGAACAGATTTTAATGACTACATTCTTCTGGGACATGGAACAGATGGACATTATGCAGCATGAATGGTAACATGATCCATATACTTCAAAGCAACATCCAGTATGCATTCATGTCTGTACGGCCAATTCTTAATAAATAAATACGTGTACATGTAAACGTTATACATTTTACAGTTACAAAATTTAGTCAAAGTTCATCATCATCATATCCTGTTATCCCTTTAGGGACATAGGGCGTCAACAAAACGTCGCCATATAATCCTGTTTCTAGCCAACTGTTTAACTTCATTCCAACTCTTTCCTTCTCTTAGTGCCTCGTTATGGACTGATCTCCACGTCTGTTTAGGTCTCCCTCTTTTCCATTGTCCCTGTGGGTACCAATCCATAACCTCTCTTTCAATAGTATCCTGTCCTTTCCTCAATGTATGCCCTATCCAATTCCATTTCCATGTCTTGATCTGTGTTGATATCTCGAGTCGAAGTTCAGTTTCAGTTATTTATGTTCCATGGATCAGTTTTGGTTACAGACACCACTGGATGTGGAATTTGTCAACTGCAATATTGGCTACATAATTCTCTCTATGTAGTCAATACTACTGACATATACTGTGTTAGTTAATAAATAAAACAAATATCAAATAATTAACATATATAAAAAAATTAATTGGTAGTTAGACATAGATTGTATAGATATCATAAAATATTAAACCACAGTGTCATTGTATGAATAAAATAATATGGTTATAATTAACCCTTTAAACACCAAGTTAAATCCCATCTGCCCTTTGCTAACATTATTTGGAGCTCACCATATTCTCCACGTTAGCAGGTAAAGGGTAAATCAAGTATATACTGACCAACTTCAACCAAGATCTTAATTATCCTTATAAACAGAATATCCAAAGTGTAAAACAAATTTGAATAAAGAAAATTTTTCTTAAAGTGTTCAACATCATGTGCTATTTCCTTTATTTGTGAAGAAGATTGTTGAAGAACTTGATACCCATATTGTAAGTTCCTCTTTGGTATGTAGAAAATTTGGATGAAGGTAAGTGAAGATCCTTACTCTGTCTGGTGATTGTACAATGGATAACAGAGTATCTTTTAAATTGATCCATATTAGTAATGAATATATTGAGATTGTAAGGGCAGGATTTGTAATTCTTAAACATTTCTACAGGAGTCTGTTTTCAGTAGAAGTGATAATTCTTAATAGGATTTTGAATAATTCATGAAAGCACAAAGTATACAAAACAAATTGAGTAAATTGTAAGAGCACAAAATATACAATGTAAAAATATTACAATTATTTCTCATGTAATATTCAAATGTTACACCAAATTCATTATACGTGGTTGATAATAAGATCATGTTTTGTCATGTCCTCTTGGTTGCTTGCTGGCTTTTGTCTTTTTTAAAACTGCATAAAGCAAAGTCCTTCATGATGCAGTAGGAGTCATCTAGTCAAGAAATTTGCTTCCGGGGATGAAGGGCATAGGGTGTTGTGGAGGGATAGGCAAATAGTATGGATGTCCCAGACAGCAGAGTCTAAGAGGCAGCAAAATGAATACTTCAAATGATACATATATAAAACCATTGAGTTTGTGCGCTCAATTTTTAAATTATTGAGACCAGAAATGGGAAACTCAATAAACACCATGTTTCACTTCTGATCATTTTAAAATGACATCATAAATGCTGTTTGGATTTATACTTTTATGGCATGTTAACTAACTGGAAATGTTTGTGTCTTGAACCTTGCTCAAATACCTATGGGTTGCACAGCAGTTTCCACTACAGCTTGAGCTACTGATAATGACGATGTACCATCCGTCTTCCATAGGATGATGCAATTCAATTTATTTTTTTTCGTCCAATCCAGAAGGGGGCTGTGGCCCACAGGATAGAGAACATGCCAATTCCATTTAACTCCGTCAATATGCATCACAATACATTATAATAGATACAAGCAGCCTAAAGTAAGAGTAAATACAATGTACTGTAAAATCAGCAATAGTCAAAGGTTGACAAATATTTATTAATTCAAACACTTTTCAGTTATACAATTTTATATGTTACTATTTAAGATCAATTAATGGGTCAACAATTCTCAAGATGCAGCTTTGAAAACATAAAAAACTGATAAACAATAGTAAATATTTTAAATCTTATTATAGCTAAAATATTCATCCAAGGTACAAAATGAAAGAAAATACAAGAAATTTTTCAAGGCACTTTAAATTGACTTCTATTATGGGACAGGTCCTTTATTTGAGAAGGCAGACCATTAAAAACCCTAATCCCAGAATAATGTGTTCCCTTCTGATATACTGACAAGTTGAATATTGGGAGATGTAGATTTGATTTATTCCTAGCACTGATGTATATCTCAGCGTTCACCAAAAAATAATTCCCATTATCGATCGCAAAAAGCAAAAGTGATAATATATATAGAGATTGTAATGGTAGCATTCTTAACTTCTTGAAATGTTCTCTACATGAATCTCTACCTCTTATCCCTACAATGATTCTAATAATTCTTTTTTGTAGTCTGAAAATAATAATACTATGATGGGAATTCCCCCAGAATATTTATCTGTAAGTAGTCATAGAATGAAAATATGAATAATATACCATTTTCAATGAATCTTGGGATAAGAATGTTTTAACTACTCTCAATGCAACGCTAGCTGAACTTAATTTAGGCAAAATGGTGTCTATATGAGTTTTCCAGGAAAGTGTTATCTAACATCAGACCAAGAAATTTTGTGTTGTAGACTTTAGGTTTTTTCTTATTTTCATGCATAATATTAAGATCAGTTAAAGAGATATTCTTGGTCACAAATTGTATGAAATGCGTCTTATCCAGGTTGAATGGTAATAAGTTAGTATTAAACCATTCATTTATGTCCTGAATGATTTTATTAACACTTTTTTTCGAAATTTGAAGGATTAGGGTTAGTAATAATCATACTGGTGTCATCCGCAAATATTACAATTTTAGAGTTGTTATTTGCGGTAAGCCATTAATATAAAGTAGAAAAAGTAATGGACCAAGCATTGATCCTTGAGGTACACCATGTGTTATTTCACCCCAATCTCAGCATGAGCTAGAGGAATTATTATTTAAGACCACTCTTTGATATCTACCTTTAAGATAAGATTGAAGTAGTTTGTATGTTATTCCATAAAACTCTAATTTTGTTAGTAATATGTTGTGATTAATGCAATCGAAAGCCTTCTGTATGTCACAAAAGATGCCTGCAACCATCATTCTGTTATTGAGTGCATTTAATATATCGTCAATTAGTTTGTATGTCTTTTCTGTTGATGAAGAGGTTCTAAAACCGAACTGTTCAACAGCTAAAATATTATTGGTCTCAATATGTTTTAAAAGTATGTCATGTAATTCTTTCAAAGGCCTTTGAGAATGAGGTTAGTAAAGAAATTGGTCAGTAATTGGCTACATTTTCCTTATATCCTTTATTTAATAAGGGTTTTACTATAGCATATTTTAGTCTAGTAGTAAAGGTTCCAGATAGCATAGACTTTTTATGTGTATAACTCAAAGGAGAATTAATAAAAGGAGCACTAATCTTTAATATCTTTGTAGAGACCTCATCACAGTCAGAGGGTTCCTTTATTTTTAAGGAGTTAATAAGTGTTTCAATTTCTTTAGGTGACGTATTTTTAAACTTTATAATAGGAAAAAGTTTGTGATACAGGTTTAGCAAGTTATAGTTTGGATTTTTGTTAATATTGTGTCCTTGTTTGTTGGTGCATCTGACATCTTGAAAGATATTTTTAGTTATTGACAAAAAGTATTTATTAAAAGCATCAGGAGAGTTTTGATAGTTGTTAATAGTTGTAGTTATAGGTCCTTTTAGTCTGTTTGTTTCTGTTTTTATAATATTCCAAGTTGTCTTCATTTCATTGATAGAGTTAATAATTCGATTATTGCACATATAATTTTGGCCTCTTTAATAATGCTTGCTAAAGTTTTACAATACTTTTTGTAGTAATTTTTTAGAGTAACATCATCACTGTCCCTAGTAAGTAGATAAAGACATCTTTTGTGTCTGCAAGAAATTCCTATACCTGGTGTTAACCTGGAGTTATTGTTACTTCTCTCAATTATCTTATGAGAAGGAAAACTAGTATAAAATATCCTTAGATAGTTATTGTGAAATAAGTTAAACAATGTATCTGTATCTACATTTCCATTGCATCTGAAGATACTGTCCCAGGATTCATAACTTAGTCTGTTTTTAAATTCCTCTATTGAATAATTATTTATATTTCTAATTGTATAAATATGTTGGTTTTATAATTGAAGATTTACATAATTTATTTTTAACAATTTAGCATCATGATCCGATAATCCATTATATAGAGGGGAAACAGTAAAATTTATAGGTGTCAATAAGTATATTGTCTATTGAAATACTGGAATAACCTTGGGATCTATTGGGGAAATATACTATAGCTGAAAAATTGCAAAGTCAGAAGCACTGTATCAAGTTTTTTTTTTATCATTGTAAGAATCACCACATATAATGAGCTTTAAGTCAACTTTATAAAGTATCTTGATTATATCATCCAGTCTATTAAGAAACAAGTTAAAATTACCAGTTGGTGCCCTATAAACTGCTATTATATAATGATTGAAAAAGGTTGATTTTAGTTTTAACACACAAACTTCAATGTCTTGATCTTTACAATATTTATCCTAATTAATATTTGTATACCTCAGGTTTTTTGGACAAATATACAAACACCGCCTGTTTTTACAACCTGTCTGCAATATGCAGCAAAAGTCTATAACCATCGACATTAATTTATCGAGTACAAATATTTTGAGGTGGTGTTCAGAAAAAAACAAAATGTGAGGAGAATTTGGGGACATAGAACTCAACAACTCATCCGTTTTCCCCTTCAAACCACAGATATTCTAATGAAATATTGTTATTGAATTACTTCCTGTCATTTGATTATCATTTACCATAAAATAACTATCACTTTTTATTGTTGGAGGTTTCGAACCCATGGTATGGTACAAAGGCATTGCTATTCACAGATTACCTCATCCAACATTTAGACAAATACTACAATGGTCTGTGACAATTGCACGGATGAAATTAAAAATGGCGCCGAGATTGAACAGAATGTCACATATTGTGGTTATTTATGACCTCTGTTTGTAACTTATTTGCTGTATACCTGTTTACAAAAGATTATTGATGTAAGATTGAAATGGAAAGCAAGACAAGGTAATAATTATTATTGTGCTGACTAGTATATTGTAATTGCAATTAAGGTTATGTGTGATATTAGAACAGTAAGTAGATTTGTTTCAGCAGCGCGGCTTAACTGTACTGATATGATTTTGTATTTTTCTTCAACAATGTTTTATATAATTTATTCTCGCAGTGTGTTAAAATGTTACCATCATGTTTTTTTCATGCGGTTTGTTTTACGAGGCTACGTAATGTCGAAAATAACATGTTTGTTGCAAAGGGATTTGGAAGGAAGTGCTTGTGGTCTAATCCTGGCATTTCCCTGAAAGAACTAGCTAGCATTTCCACTGTATTTATTTTTTGTATTCATATACAGAGCAATATTTATAGTAAATATTAATACCAGCATGCCTCTTCTGTTTCGTGTATAGTGTGACCATATGTAAGCTACCTTCAGATGTACAGTCTGCATTAAGAAGTGGTGTTGTTATTGCAAGTATGGCTCAGTGTGTAGATGAATTGGTAAGTCAAGCAATGTTTAACATTGTTGTTTCAGAACATGCATAATAAGTGCCTTTTTCCCTGTACTGTAGCAGTGGTTAGAGATTGTTGGTTCATGGTTGCCACATATCCATATTAAGTGCAGTTGACACAGTGCAACTCAGAGATTTTTCGACTGGAACATGAAAATTAATTAGTAAAGTTTTTCACTGCCTGATTTTAGAAATGGGAAACTTGTACCATGAAATTTAAATTTGTTTGACAGTGAACAAGAGCAACATTTTGTTTTCAGTGGGTCAGTCCATGAAAATCAGTTGAAACGTACCAACCGTAACAATTCAAAAAAATTCAGACTGCATTCTGGCAAAGAATCAATTTGAAAACTGACCATTCGGAAAACCAATCATTTGGAAAAATTAGCTAGTTTAATATTTTATGGGAGATAGGAAACATACAGAATTTGATATTGTTAATAGGATATTTTCAAATTGATATTTGAAACTGTAATGGGAAAATAAATGCATTCTTTGAAAACAGAATAACAGAAAAGACATTTAGTGACAGTAATTTTATGTTATAATTTGTTTTTATTACAGCAAACAATATACTTTATTTTTCTCTTGGGCTCCATACAAGGCAGTGCATTTCTTGAAAATGAACTTTCACTTCACACTTTTCAAAAAGAACTCTACTCCACTTGGTTCATTTTGCTTACCCAGGATCGCGCAAGACAGGCCCAGCACTTGTCTCTGTTTTCCATTGCCGCTTGCCCACCAGAGTCATATTAAAATTGTCCTCAAAGGAACAAAAATTCATATGACCAAACCATATCATAAAACTGTATTAAGATGATGCAAATTACAGTTGGAATACCATTGTTAAGTCATTCTTACAAATTGACAGTATCTGACACTTTATTTAGTCATGACGATCCAGTGTCTTCTTAGTGTACTGTGTTCGAACATAAAATAAAAACATTTGCAGGCTGATGTGGCATATATATATATATATATATATATATGTGTGTGTGTGTGTGTGTGTGTGTGTTTAAACTGCATTTGAAGAGTGTGTGAGAGAATGAAAATTTTATCTAGTGAAGTTATTTGCCCAGGTAAGTCTGGAAATCTTTGGCTATGTAGTTGTGAAGTTACCTGCAGTGAGAGTGCTTAGATGTAATTTGCATCATCTTAATACAGTTTTATGATGTGGTTCAGTCATATGAATTTCTGTTCCTTTGAGGACAATTTTAATATGACTCTGGTAGGCAAGTGGCAATGGAAAACAAAGACAAGTGCTGGGTCTGTCTTGAACAATCCTCGGCAAGCAAAAGGAACCCAGTGGAGTAGAGTTCTTTTTGAAAAGTGTGTAGTGAAACTTCATTTTCAAAGAAATGTGCTGCCTTTTATGGAGCCCAGTGGTTAATCCCTATGCTCCTAAGAACATGCTGGGGCTCATTGTGACATTTTTTAACATGCCAACTTTTTATGGTGAGTCATCAGTCATCTGCCCAGCCCTTTGCTGGAAGACCACCCATTGCCTGTTGCTCGATTCTGTTTATTGACATATTGAATATGTGAGGCCATGAAGAATTACAGGAGGGAACGGGCTATGAGACCTAATGTAGTGATTTCCCAAATGTGTGCCATGAGATACAATCTTCAAAATAAGTATTTTTTTAGTGAGAAAGCTACTCTAGCATGCCTTTGCCATTTGTAGTTAGACGTCCAACTGTCTGTCTTTAGATTATATAAAAACACTTGTTGATATCCACATGCATTTTGTCCATTTGTGAATTCAGTATTGCTTTACAGCTTCTGAAACATAGGATCTGCAGTAATTTATGTTGAATGTGTCTGCAAGAAGATGTTTTTGTTCTCAGGAACTTTTTCACGCCATTAGGGTACATGGTTGTGGCTCTGTGTTGTTGTATATAGAAAAAAAATTTCAGCATATGCATTGGCCTTGTTTAATGCTCATTGGTTTTACACCTTTTTGCTTCAATGCCCCTCCAATTTACACAACCTCTTTGCACTCCCTCATTTTCAGTTTAATGCCCTTTGGCTGGCTGTTTCGCATTTCACTAACTGTTGATTTCTGAGTGGAGTAATAGTTTCGATTTACACCTTTTTGATTTATGTCTTTTTAATTTATGCCCACATTTTCAGGAACACAATTAGGGCTTAAAATAAGGTCTTTGTGTGTTTGTTAAAGTGTACTGCATAAAAGAAAGACTTTTATTGATTGTGTTGCTCTTCACAAAACACTTTAAAGAGATAAATGTCATATTTAAATATAAAATTTGTATTCTTGAATGTAAAGAATACAATTATTTTAATAGACCAAGGTTGCTGGAAAAAAAGCATGTTTGTGCCAATATGCTACTTTCATAGTATATTTTGAGTGGATAAGAGACCATTTAGTGACCAAAGTATAGTTGGTAGGTGAATAATGTTAAAACACGGTCAGTGGTATATCAGAAATGTACTTGTAGAAAAAGAAAAAGGAGGATATATTTGTCGTGATGATATAATAAACCTACATGATGGTGTGGTGAAGCTGATAGTACATTCAGTCTCAAAGTGTGCTGTACACATAGTGAGAGACAGAATTCTGCAGTGCTACTGTATCAACTGGAGAGATTAGTGTGAAATGAGATATGTAGTTACCACATTTATCCAAATATGAGATGAAATGTTTTTCATAATTCATTATCTGAAATGTTGGGGAATTGCACAAAGTGAAACATATGCTGTGTTGGTTTTTTTCCTGAAAATTGAATATGGTGAAGGCAGTCATCTTACGTACAGGATCATCATTCAGGTTAATATGGTAACTAGAAATGGTGGATTGGCAGGAAGTGGTCCTTATGTGTTTCAGGTTACTCGTATTGCATATTCTAGGGTGAATTAAAGAAAGCCACAGAAATATACAGCTAGGACAGCTGTGAACAGGCACTGTCCTGGTTTTTGGGCTGGATGGACTGTAGCTTGATCAATCTTTGAATGGCATGTGTCCTAGATACAAGTCAAAAATTTGTTCCTGCTGTGGTAAACTTATGTCATTCCAATCATGTTTGTATCATCTACATTTTCAGGTTTTAAATGCAATTGATGCAGGTGCCACATCAATTGCAGTTCGAGTAAATTTTAAATTCCACAAAATTCAAGTTGTAGATAATGGATGTGGTTTAAATTCCACACATCTTGATCTGGTTGGAACAAGGTATGTGAGAACTACATAACATCAACATATACAGTGTTTTTTGATGTGTCAAGAATACTGTCATGGACTACACTAAAACAAGAACAGTCTGGTCATATGATATACCTACACTCACCAACTCAAGCTTTTTGTCACAAGTATCATGTATTTTCAACAGATGTGCATCAGTTCTATAGAACCATAATCAGTTTTGTCACACCTTATTTATATTGAATTCCATGCCAGTATTAATAATATTAATACTAAAATTTAATTGTCTTATTTATCTTATTAAATGTGTACTTTTTTATTTTATGTTGCTTTGTGCTGTTGTTGTACATGTGTCTTTAAAATTAATTGAAATCATCTGTCATATGTCCATTAATATGTTACTAAAAACTGTATTCTGATATACAGTGGTGAAAAAATCACTTTTGCACCACCCTCGGTTTATGGTTTATTTGTGTAATGTAACTAAACAGGGCTTGTGATGCTTACTGTTGCTGTTTTTGTTTTCTTATCTAATGTATGTGTATACTTATGTGTTTGTAGTTTGGTCTGCCCATTGGCCGTTTATTCACTGTATTAACATGTTGAAAAATACGTATTTTGTCTGTGAAATTGTCATCTACACGTAACACATCTCCTTTCCACTATATCCTTCATTTCATTGTTTTTTTTCATAGCATTTGTATAGTCTGACCTTGCTATCATGCTGATTTTGGATTTTTGTTGAAAATGGTATGTTTTATGTAGTTAAGAATATGTAGTCTTAATTAAAATAATTTTTTATTTTTAATTAAGGTATATGACTAGTAAATGTCACTCCCTGGAGGATCTGCATAATCATCTAGATCAGTTTGGTTTTCGTGGAGAGGCATTAGCAAGTCTGCGGGAGGTTTCAGGACTGCTTACTTTGGAGTCAAGACCTAAAGGCAGTGACATCACATACTGTAAAGTGTTTACTCATGGTAAATCACATAAAGCAGGAGTTTCAAATACCATGCGTCCTGGACAAGGAACAACTATTACAGTTCATGATTTCATGTATAACATGCCAGTCAGAAAACAAAGAATTCAAAGTGCTATAGATTTGGAAGAAATAAAGTCACATATGGAATGTATTGCTCTTATGCACCCTCAGGTAAGCAGTGAGAGAGTGTAAGTCCCTAAATTTAAAAAGTGTGTATAGTTTTATTACAGTCATCCTGAACTGTTGAAAGTTTTTTTTTTGGGGGGGGGGGGAATGTGTACTGTTAGTTTAAGGAGTCAGTATGGTTAGTGGGCTATGGCCAGAGATTTTCTTCTTCTTCAAAGCATCTAGACTAACCCTGGAGCCCACCCAGCCTCCCATTTAATGGGTACTGGTATTTCTTTTCTTGGATTGAAGTGACCAGCATGGTGAAGCTGGACAGTTACCTCCATCTAGTGCAGAGGTTCAGAATGCATGGAGCTACACCTCCACTCCACCCATATGACTGCATGGTGTGTTCAGGGAGGACTTCACTTTTGAGCCATACCATGGTTCATGTAGTTAGTTGCTGGCTTCTCACCACGGAGGCCTGGGTTGGCTTCAGGCCAGCTGATGTGGGATTTATGGTGGACATAGTGGCAATGAGACAGGATTTTCTGTCAATACTTCGGTTTTCCTTTCCTATTATTCCATCAGTGCTCCATATCCCTTCACTTATCTGTAACCAATGATATGTAATCTTAGCAATTGCCAACATTGTGACAAAAACTCCTTTAAAACTTATTTCTAAATTTCACACAAAGTGTGTTTTGATTGTATTGTACAGAAGCTTGAGATATATCATGTAAGTGCAAATTATGAAATTAGGTGTCATAATCCTCTAATTTGGAGTAAAAACTGCTGTTGTATTTTGGATCTTATGTAAAGAGTTATTTAAATTTTATTAGCATGTTTGGTAAATGCAATCAGTAACACTTTTTAGGATTGTGATACAGGATGTGATGCCATGTTGCTGGCTAAGTGGTTCCTGACATTTTACAGGAATATGTCGCCTGCATCTTTCATTGGTTTGTGGATGATGAACATGAATGTGACATGTTCCTTCACAATGTTGGGAGCCACTTACCCAGTGAGGTAACATTACATCCCATAAGACTAGAATCTTGAATTGCACTGCTGCAAAAACCTAAAGCTTGAACAGTTTTTGTACTTTGTCATGTGGGTTGCAGACTGAGTACCATTGCCTTGTAATTTACTGTGGCATTTATCGCTGCACTTACTTGAAAATAATGCAAGTCCCATTGCATTTAAACAAAGAAAGGGCTTTTAAGGATAATTAAGCAATTTCATTCACAATTTTTTTTAAGTTCATGTGATTAATTTAATAAATGGTATGGTGTGTATATGCCATTGCGGTATGACTATAGATTGATGGACTGAAGTAAAAGAGTGAGCATCTTGGTGCTGGGAGAATCACAAAGATTCATATATCAGCTAAACTGTTGACATAAATATTACCATATTCACATTCAAAATATTTCTTGTGAGTGAAGGAAAACAGTTATTATTACACGTTTTCTATTTTGTGACATGGGCATATATTTACACTTTTAGATCCTTTCTGTCATAAGAATCCTGATCTTATGTGTGTTATACATAGTTTATTTAATGACACTTGATCAGCTGAGCAATTATTTGGTAATACGTGGCGCTGATTATGTTCAATGAATTTGAAAGGTATTTGGAAGAGATTGTGAGCTGTTTCAATTAATAACCATAAATTGGGCTGGTGAGACCAAGGAGAACCACATGAAATGCCAGATTAACTGAATCCAAGTGCGAAGTTTTGTAGTTTGTGTGACCTTGCTCAATGTAGTGTCATGGAAAAGAAATTGTTACCTATCTATGTGTTCCTAACATCAGAGGATAAATATTGTACTCTGCATCAGAGGATCCTATATGAAAACTGTTTGCATTTGTAAATTTGCACTTAATAGCTCTGGGTAGAAGCAAATGTTTAATTGTTGTCTGAAGGTGTCATAATTTTCTGTCAGATGCCACTCATATTTTAATGCCACTGAGTACCCTGAGATATTGAATTTACTTTTGAATTTGGCAAACACTAAAACTGTGTTGGCAGAACACTACAGTTACTGTTACCTCTCTTGTTTTTATGCAATTTGTGTAGAGTTCATATATGATGCATTTTATTGAAGAATATGTTATTTTGTTTTCTAGATTTCATTCAGTCTCCGGAATGATGCAGAGGGAAAGTTAGTTTTGCACACTCAAAAATGTGCGAACATTATTAGTGCTTTTTCTTATCTTTATGGTGAGACTATTGCCCAGGCTCTTGTTGCTGTGAGTTCAACGTTAGGTCAGCTTAAAATAAGTGGTTACATTAGCAGAGATACCCACCATCAAAAAAATTTGCAGTTTATGTATGTGAATAAAAGGCTGATTCTTAAATCCAAGCTTCACAAACTTGCAAACTCTATGCTGGGAAACAGTTTCCTTTTGAAAACAAATACAACATCACGTGATATTCCCATTTCAAAGGAAATATCCACTGGACGGTGGCTTGCGTTCTCTCCTCCTCGGAAGCGAGACAAGTATGCAGTGTACTTATTGAATGTTGAATGTCCGTATCATGTATATGATGTATGTTTTGATCCGAAGAAGACTCTTATTGAATTCTGTAACTGGGACGATGTGCTCCAGTGCATGGAATTAGCAATACGCACATTCTTAGAGAAGGAATTTCACATGACAGTAAGTGAACAGAGTTGTAGTCATTCTCTACAAGAAAAGAACAGTGATAGTAATATGCTGTCAGTTCTTGAGGAATTGGAGCAGGTGGAGGAAGAATGTACTGTTGCACAGTTAAGGGTCCAAAATCCTGATCCATCTGATGTGTTAGATCAGGAGAAAAACTCAGACATGCATGGTCTTTCTGAAAATGTGTCCAAGAAAATGCTAGATGTTTCTCGAGCAGTGTTTGGTGTACCTGCTAAGAGAAGGGCTAAGAATGAAGGTACATGTTGCAGAGATGATTTATGTCTTCGTAGTGCAGCTGTGACCTTTGAAGAAACTGATGTAGAGTCTGAAATTACAATTATTTTGGACTCTGGTGTTCACAGAAGCAGGCAGGATGTACTGACTAATGTCACTTCTGAGCCTACACTGTGTGAAAGTGACTCAGAGAATCCATATCCTAGTTTGGAAACTTACCGTGCTCCTCGACTAAACAGAAAACAAATTACTGGGGTTCTGAAGAAGAATGTAACAGATGTGGCAAGAAGAAATTTAAATCGTTTAATAGGTCATGTTTCTGACATTCCTGTAACTGAATCAGATAGTGAAACATCAATACAATGCATGTTTACAAAAACAAATTCAGACCTCTATCCAATTGAGAGATTTAGAAATTATCTCAGTAAGAGAATACACCCAGAATATCATTCAAAACAAGTTGATATTCCACCAATTACAAAGTTCAGAGAAACTTTTCACTGTGTATCCGATGTTGAAATACCTATGCCTTTCAAGAATTTTGAATGGCGTGCTTTAAACCGGTTTCACATAATGTCAGGATTGTTGAAAAGAGGCGTAAACCTTACAAATAAATGTAACAAATATAATGTTACTACTAAATTTAAGGATGTTCCAGTTGGTGACTGTGAAACAACTCAGCAAGGTATACATGCACATAATGGTGATGGTAGTAGTTCCTTTCATACGGCACAAACAAATGTTAAATGTTTGCTAGGGGAAAGAATTGAAAAGCAAACAGATGTGAGTAATGAGTGTAAAAAATTTTACACTCGAGAACGTACCAATTGTGCATCATATCGAGATCATTCATTACAACATTCTTTGCTGCAGAATGTTTCCAAATCACTGAGTGATGTGAATGTTACCACACCTATCACAGTGTTTGAAAATACTCAAAACAAAGAAGCTGATATTTTTGACTTTGAAAGAACCTTTTCTCAATACAGTACTAATTTTCCAGATGAGTTATTGACGGCAAAAGGTGTAAGTAATGCAGGTTCTTCCTCTAGCTACAAAAGGGCTCTGTGTAAAGATTTTAACACACCTCATAGAGAAGTCATACAATTAGAAGAGTGTGTCCAGTTTCAGCTCCCTAATGATGCTTATAGTTGTGGACAGAACCAAAGAGAAACAAGGCTTGCTGCCGCTAAATCTAATGTGCCTATGAGTAGTTGTTTGAAGGCTTCATATGTGGCTCATGATAATGTGAGTAGTGGCATTAAACAGTTTCATCTTGCAAGTACTACTGATGTTAAAAATGTCAAGGAATACATGCACAATATACAAAAAATACATTCTACACATAAAAGAGAAAAATATACTGATAGAAGAAGCTTGTTTTCATTAATCCAGAATAATAATCAAGTTCATAACCAGGTAAAACTTATTCACCCTGAAACTAATGTGTGCCCATGTTACACACAGACTTACAGAAAAAATGACAGTTTTTCAAGAAACTACAGTACAAGTTATGACTTTCTACATACCCTTGGAAGAGAAGAAGCCAAAGAGGGTACATGCACTGCACAGAACAGTATGTCCATTTGTCTAACAAATTTTCAGGATGAACATGAAATTACTAAGACTTCTAGCTGTTATGAGAACTTACATAATGTACCAGCCTACAGAAAATCTGTAAGGTTTAATTGCACAGATAAGAGGGTTTTTAACAGTAACTATGAGGGCAAAACAGTGCAGCTGTTCACTAGCCCTGAGAGTTCCCCCTGTGTGTTACATAGTGTGAATGTTGCTGAGGAATGTGTCAGACCAAATTTTGGAGCTGTTACATTTAGATTTTCTCCCAAGGTAGAAATGAGGCATCAGTCAGGCTGCAGGAATATATTAAAGACTTTCAGCAACAATTCAGATATGCTGTGTGGTGACAAATTAATGAATGATATGCAACGTGCAGAATTTGTAAGAAATCGTTGTATGGGTAACTGTGCAAAGAGGATATCTCAAGTAGTGTTATCATCAAACTCTGCTGTGTTCAAACGTCAGCTTGGGAATAATATGATTCTCACTTCAGGCAGTGAAGCAGATGTTGAATCTAGTAATGACACAGTGCCATGCCCCCCAAAAAAGAGACGTCTTAATATGTTGTCCTTCAACAATACTTGGATTGAAAAGGGGAGATTTTCCAAGCTTCCCAGTAAACCAGAATATTCATACAAACATGAAAAAGATATTAATAACAGTCATTTTGCAAAATGTTTGAGAAAAAAAATTTGTTTTTCAGTTAATAAAAGTTGGAAGAGGAATGAATTATCAAAGCAGCAGCATAATGACGAAGCATGTGTGTCATTTCAGGAGCAGGAAAAGAGTGCTGGATGCTTATCATCTGATAGGCAGGGAAGCAGGAGCAGACTGGTTGATAAAAGCCCACTAATGTCTGTAGAAGGAGGAGTGCCTCATATATTAGATGACAGTAGCAATACCATTGTTCCAAGTTCTGGTAGTTGCTATGACTTGCTGTCACAATTCAGCCAGACTGCTAACTGTAAAATGATAGTCAGTGATTCAGATTCTGATATTTCCTTGCATGACCATGTTGTAACTGGCAGTATAGATCCAGGATACCTTCCATGTATACAGAACAGGTTAACTGGTTCTTCTAATGGGAACACAACTGAAAATCAGGACCATTGTTCAAGATCATTCTCATGTGAAAATGAGGAAGGGAAAATGATTGCTGAAACTGGTAGCATTTGTATTCCTTTTGGGCAAGGTTCCAGTGAAGTAGAAACCAGAACAGTAGGTGTACCAGAAACTCATGTTTGTAGGGAAAAAAGTGTTGAGAATGTGTGTACAGAATTGTCTACTACAGCATTATTAGATGTTATTGATACTTTAAGAATCATTTGCATTTCTGATTTTCCTAGTAAGGAGAATTGTGCAAGAACAGTAGGAAATGAAAGTCATATTTCAGAGGTGGAAAATGTTAATTCTGGTGATGAATCTAATATAGTATCGCCAGAAGTTACTGTAATACAAGAAGTTTCAGAGAGTTGTAATTCATTGTTAAATAACAGAACAGGTAAACTGGACGATACTATGAAAAATAATTTTGGAGACAAATGTTTTGAAAATGAATCATTATTTTCCAAACAGTCTTTACAAAGTGACACCATAAAATGTGGAATGTCAGTCTCAAATAAAGGCATTGAAGATGAAGCTTCACAACTTCCATCAATGGAGAGCACATGTGGGCAAGAACAGTTGTGCTTCAGAGGATTGTCCCAAAGCTGTGCCCGGCACTGTGGAATGTCAGCAGTTCTTAACTGCAATGATGGTGGAAGTACACATGTTCTAACCAGAGAGGAGGGGCATGGAGTAGGAAGACGGACTTGTGATTCAGAATCAAAACCAAAGAATAAGAAAGTCTCTGGTGCTTCTGACACTTTTAGCTTAGCAAAGAAAAATAATACAGTTGTAATAAGAGACACTTTTTCTAATTCTGGAAGGGTGCCTAATGGACAAAACCAATCATCTGTAGATGACAGGTTGGAATCCAGGAACAACCTAAACCATGGAGTGTTGGCTGTTGATAACTCTGCTGATGATGGAAGTACCCACACTTTAAGACGGGATGGCATTTTTAATTCAGAAAGTAGCGCTTGTGTACAGCAATGTGAAACACTTTCGTTTTGTAAAACAACACAGGGTAATGATAATGATGCAAGTAGATTATCAAATAATGTGAAAAGTAATGACAGAGAAGATGGAAATGATATCATGCATACTGAATCCATTATTTCTGAACAGATAACACATATAAATGCTACAGAAAGTGATGGCAAGTTTAGTGTGCTCTCTAAGAATCTTGACGCTGGCAAGAAGCAAAATTTAAATGAATTGCTTCATTTTGGGGCATGTACAGTAACAAATGGATGGATATTAACCGAAAAGCAGTCAGATGTGTTGGGCAGAAAACGAAGAAATGATAGCGATTTTCTGGATACACATGGGAAAAGAAGCTGTACAGGGCAACCAAATGAAAATGTTTCCATTCATAAGTGTAAACCATGTAATAATAATGTAACAGCGCCTGAAGTGTACATGTCTAATTCAATTTCCACTCAAGATCTAAATGAAGTTTTGGACATTATTACGAATGAGATAGCAGAATCTGACACAAATAAGAAAGAAAGTTGTGCTTTCACTGTTGGACAAGATGATGTAGCTGCTGACACCCTTGGGAACAAGACTGCTGAAATGGGTACACAAAAAGAAACAGACAAAATAAGCTGTAATTCAAAGGACATTTCTTTAAAATGTCCAAAAGGATGGGAACAAAAATTGGATCCTAAAGGTAAAGTATTCTTTGTTCATGTAGAAACTGGATTAACATCCTACACCATACCTAACCAGGTGAAGACCCAGAATTTATATTCAATGAGTAAAAGATTTGCATTCTTACCCAAAGGGATGTCACCTGTTTTGAAAAATACAGTGAAAAAGTCTTACAAGGATTCAGAAGAAAATACCTTGACTCCTGCTTCACACCAGGCATTGCATAATGTTATTACAGACAGTTATAGCTTAGTGGATGAATTGGCAGTCGTCAAGTGGAAAGATGTGCAAGAAAAGAAGGGAACAGGTAAGATTATTTATATTATGTGCATGGTTTGTCACGATTTCTGTATTCAAAATGACATTTGCATTTTTATATAATTTATTAGAAAGCTTCCCTTTTTACTCAATGTGACTTCATTGTTTAGATGACTGAACTTTTTATTTGCCACTTCATTACTCGCATGTATTGCTACTGAATCAGGACTGTTTGACTGTAAACAGTTTAAAGAAATCAGCTATATATGTTATACTTGCACTTACTGACAAAGAACTGTATTCTGATTACATGCTGCACTGTGAGGCCACAGACGAGACAACTGAATAAATATGAATAGAATTAACTTATATAAGGAAATTTAACGTGATGGATTTTTAGATAATGTAGTCAATGAAAATTATTTCAATGTTTGCATTATTGGCATTCTTGTGAACGTGTAACAATTTTGAAGACTTCTGATAGTTTTTGAAGAAGGAAAATTTATTTGCCAAAACATGTTGGGGAAAATATGCAACAGAGTGTTCCATAATTGCTTTTCCAAAATGAAAATTTATTTTGGACAAGCCACCAGAGAGCAAGGGTTTGGAAAATACAGAACATGGATAGGAACTTGGGTTTTGTTGAATGCTGTTAGCTTAAACATGTAGACCAGTGCTGGTGAACATTTTTGAAAGTGTGTGCCCGAACTGTGGGTAAATTATGGGGAAATTCTTTTGCATGCTGATGCGAATTTTGAACAGCAAATTGGAACCTTGGAGTCTTTTGTTATCATTATTAATTATCACATACTTTAATTATTGTATTATATATATGTTGTTATGTCAAAATGTTCTGTGTGATAGTGCTTTCCGTGTTCTTCTGTTTGTCAAGAACAAACTATTCAGTGTTCACTCACACACAGAATAAAAAGTATGAGCAGAACAATTTTATGTTAACCATTCAGTTCTGTCATTACCCAAACAGTGATTTTTATTGCTAGATTTTTGCAGTATTTCTTGTTCTGCAAAGGGGGCTGGCTTGAATAAAATTCTGCTTTTCTGCTCCTTGTTTGGACTCTTGGTGTCACCAGGTCATTAAAGGGTCCTGTAAAACGTTTTGTCCAAATTTGTGCACAGCCTGACTACTGTGAGGTTGTCAGTCTGTTGATGAACCTTTTTCCAATTTTTCACACTGCTGCTGGTCTTTATAAATGAACTATTTAGAGTCACAGCATCATTAAATAATTATGATAATCATTTACAATCTTTATCCTTTCAGATATAATTCTTCATGATATGGGAAGGTTCTTTGAACCACATGTACATGTGCACACACACACACACACACAATATATATAACCACTTGGGCCAGCAGTGAATTTCAAGTATGAACATAATCTTCTTGCATGCCACAGGTTTGTCAGCTCTGTCATATACGGCCATGGGGACGATAATTCAACAGAAGGTCAAGCACATGATTTTGTTTGTTGAACATAAGAGTGTTGTGTACACATGCACCATGATTTCAAGTGGCTGTTAAACACGTGAAGAGCTGCATCAATGGCACTAGCAGTGTGAAGACACAGGATATGTGATGAATTATAAACATACTGCAGTACCGTGCAGCACACGTCAGTGCCATATGGCACATCTCATGTTGAACAGCCTCTTGAATTCACATTGTGCACACATGGCATTTTTAAGTTTCATGTACATCATGCACTTTGCCTTCTTGTTAGATCGCTGTTAGCATGTTTGTCCGTTTACTGCTGGCTGATGCACTACAGAGCACCATGTGTCTGGATTTTTCCCAACCCTTATCTCTGTCTTTCCTCCTCTTCCCTCTTGCACTAGTGGTTTGTCTACAATGAAGTTTTCTGTCTGAATGAATGATTATGGGATATACTGTATAATACATTATAGAATTTAATTCATTTATTTTTGTGTCAGATGGTAGTACAATATTAACATAATTTTTATTCTTTTATACAAAATGATGTGGATATTTTGAAATATTTTAAGGATATGTACTTTGTGAAGATTGCAGAGACCTGGTGAAGAAGCTGCTATCAGAATCAGATAATCGAATGCAATTCTGTGAGAAGGAGGTGTCCAGTGCTTGTACAGAGGAATTACCCAAGAGTATAGTGAAAGTATACAATGTTATCTACCCATATACCTTTAGCAAGGACATATTCTCTGACTTGAAGGTTAGCTGTTTGTTGTTTGTTATGGCACACTTGTGACTGGTCAGTGTTAATCAGCTGTTTATAACAGTATGAGAATTCGATCTTTTTTTATTTTTACACTTTCATATTTGGCTTCATGGTGGATGTAATTTTGAAAGCTAACAGAAGTTACATTGGCAACCTGCACTGTGTAATATAACGTACCTTATTTTATAGCTGATGTTGGAAATTACTTTTAATTGTCAGCCTTGCTTGACACCTGGTGAATAAATTATTAAAACTTGTTTGAAGTTACTTTCTGGAAATAGCTGATACTGCATTCTTCATTATTTCTTTAAATTTTTCCTCTCCTGTTGTGTGTGGACTGTGCCTTTGCTTTCCAACTTGTGCACAGATAATAGTCACTTGGCATAAAATTGGGTGAATGATCAGGCCACAAATGATGATTAATTATTCAGTCCCCAAAAATTATTGGCTGTGGGGTTAGTTGCACTGACTTGCTTGTATAGCCTCTATTCTTTCTCCTCATTTCTTAAATTTAAAAAAAAATTATGCACAGATTTGTCCAGCAGATATGTCCTTTGCTTATATCAGTTCATGGAATTTACTGTCATGTAAAACAGCCACTTTCTGTTTTACATATTTCCATGTAATGAACATTTTTAGAGTCGTGAGTGTTATCAGATATATAACCATCAAAATGATTGCTACTGGTTTGTTTCTTCTGCTGCTAAGGGACTCAAAGTGCTCTTGTGTTCAGCATGTCACTGTTTGTGGTGTGATTCATTACTTTTTGTGTCTATTTTAGCATCAGTATAGTTAAAGAAAGAGTGATGCTGAATAAACCTCTTGCATCCACTAATCCAAGTGTTAAAAAGACATATCTTAACATATTCAACAAAAGTTGATTTAATTAAGTGAAATGGAAAAGATGAGTTTTTGTGCTTCATATTCCTTGCATTAATTGGATGTATAATGTTTATGAATGACCAACAAATGCACTTTAATTTTATTGATGTACTTTTATTGTCATTTCTCCACCATGTTTTGGCCAGTAATCCGCCCATCTTCAGGGTGATTTCTTTGATAAAAGAATACGGTTGTATTTAAATGTGTCAGAATCACTCCACAATGCTAACAGCCTTATAGTTTGTGGTTAAAACTTACTGTTGAATAATAAAATAAAGTCTGGTTGATTATAAAATGTCTGAAGTTAAGATTATTTCGAGTGTGTGGAGTGATGTGTACAGCAGATATATGTGGTGAGTTATAATCCAGACAACACACCACCAAACACTCTGGGTTATAACTCACCACATATATCTGCTGTATATATCACTCCACACTCTCAAAATAATCTTAACTTCAGATATTTTACAGTCAACCAGAATTTATTTTATTATTTAACAGTAAATTTTAACCAGAAATTATATTGCTTTTGGCTATGTGGAGTGATGGTGATGCATTTAATTACAGTTGTATTCTTGTATCAAAGAAATCACCCTGAAGGTGGGTGGATTACTGGCCAAAACATGTTGGAGATGATGTAACAATAAAAGTACATCAGTGTAATTAAAATGCATTTGTTGATCATTAATAAACTTTGTATGTGGAAAAGATGAGTTTTAACCCAAGTCAAACTGATCAACAGGTAGGACATGTAAGGTAAAAATGAAAATTTAGATCATGTGTTGAAGTTTCTATTTCTTTGGCAATATTTGCTTAAAATTTTTTTCCAAGCTGCTGTAAGAAGAAGTAGAGTGCAGGTATGAGTATCAGTCATTTATATTGTAGTGTTCTTTGCATTGTTTGCCATTTGAGTTTTTTTTTTACTTTAATTACCACATACGAGTAATTACCTCAAAGTCACTGTCTTTTTTTGTGACTAGATTGTGGAAAATAGTAATCATTTGCAACATTAGATCTGTGGAAAAACAAATATTGAGATACAGAATGGTTTTTCAGGAATGTATTACCTTTGCAACTCAGAGACATACTGTATACAGGTGATGTGCAGGTGTTTGTCCATCATGCTCATATTATTTTCTGAATATGTAGTCTGGACATAAAGAGTGGAAAATGTACTCCTGTTTGTAGTATATGTATTTTTGGAATACATTCCTTATTATTTTGTACATCCAATTGACCTTGGTGATTGTTTATTAGAGGCATATCTGTTGTTGCATAGATAATCAGTTGTGAAGAAACCAGGCTACATGGTGTCATAAAACCTATTACTGTACTCATACTAGCTGGCTCAAGTGTTGACACTGAATAGGCAAGTTATGTTTCCTTGTATGAGTATTTTAAGAAATGTATGCATTGCAGTGTTTCAAAGAAACATTTCAGATCTTCATGGTGTCTGCACTTTTATATTGCATACCATTTTATTGTACAGTGACTTATGTATTATGAAGCTTGAATGGTGATTCTTGTCTTCAGGTTTTGGGGCAGTTGGATAACAAATTCATTGTGACAGTAGTTGGTCCAAGGTGTGGAAAGAATCAAAATGTGATTGTCTTGTTTGATCAACATGCAGTCCATGAACGCATTAGACTTGAATGTCTGATGAAAGGTTGGTATATTTAGATTGTATCTTTAATTTATACACATATATGAAAGTAAGTAAACAATTAAAAGGCAATTTTGTCCCAAGTTTGGAAAATAATCAGACTTTAGATAATCATTTCTTATTTTTCTACGTAAATGCCATGCTTACATGCATGTGGTTCACTTTCTATAACTCATACTTATTTCAGATTAATTTTTATCAGTTCTGATTTTTCATATATCTTAGATTTGCTAAGTGATATTATTATTATTAACTTCATTAAGTGTTGCAACAAATGGCTGTTCAAAATGCTCATCTATAATAGCCATCCACATTCTTTTGTATTTTTCCATCTATCTATAAATTTTCCTCAGGCTCATATACAAGTAGTTGGTACTGTGCTGAATTGTAATTCATCAGTAAATTTCACTGCATTTCTACCTGCGGCAATATAAATCAGATCACTGACGACTGTTCCCTACTGCGTGGCATATATGAGTAAAATCAACTGATTCCTATGCAATGGAGTCGCATATCACAGCCTCTTCTGACATTCAATTGTCAACTGAGTAACTTGCATACTTCAAGTTACCCTGCACCTCTGGTGCATGTGTGTGTATGTGGCACATGATGGGTGTTATGTAAGTTCAGAAAGTTTTTAAGCATTTTTTGTATAAAGTGAAAAAGGATGCCTTACGTGTTTATGTCTGCCCATCTGTCTTCAATATAGCATCCACGCCTTTAAGGCTTTTAAAATTCAGTAGGCCTATGGGAGACCTTCACTCAAAGTTATTAGGCAATTCCAGTTTGTGGTTAAAATTGGACAAAGTGATGAGCACTTTATATGAAGACCTTGATGTGTTTCTGCTTTTGTCTCAAGCATTACTTAGTATTGGTCAGAGTGAAAAATATTTATACTGAAGTTGCAGAGAAGAATGGAATACTGTAAGTGCACTCTACATGTCCCATGAGTCTTATGGATTTCAGATTAATTAAAAAAAAGGAATTTTCTAAATATATACATTTCCCAGTAAACAGTCTTACACTAAAAGCTTTGAGCCATATTTTTTGGCTAGCTCCTTCCCTATTGGTTTTAAATATTCACCAGGATACAACTCACTTTGTCTGAGACGTTCAATTGCTTGCTTTTTGTCAGCTTCAGTGCGTGTGCTCAGATTACATTGAAGATCTAGAGGCCTTGCTAATATATATTTTCCCGATGATATATTTTCATAAGTTGGCTCAATTCCTGCAATTGTGCTTCCTTGTATTTTATCCTGGTTCCTCATCAAAGTTACTGAGAATGACATTGCAAATATTGTTTCAAAGTGGACAGGAATTCCAGTTGATAACATGATAATGTCTTTTAGCTCTTTTTCAACTACTTCTTTCACCAGTGTATGAAGGTACTTATTTAGCCATTCTGACAACTGAGGTTTTTATTGCCAAAGAATGATTCTTTAATTTCTCCTTTTGTATCTGTAAATCGTTTTGTGACATCATTCCTTGAGCGAATAATTTCGTTACACTTAACATGGAAACAAAAGGAGCTAAATCCTTTCCACAGCCTCTTTGTGATATCTTTGGCTGATCAACACCTAGTTCTTCTGCTGCACGAGCTTGAGTCCAACACTTTGTTCTTATAAATTCGCTATGTCAGAACAGAATTATCAGATCCAAGCCTAACTCCTGCTGAAGAGTGTTGTGTATGACTGTTTTCTGGGAAATATATACATTTGATTAACAGCACAACAGGGATAAATTACCTTAAAAACAGGGGGGGGGGGGGGGTTTTTTTTTCTTTTTCTTCTTATAATTTGGAAATTCCCTTATTGTTTTTTAAAAATTTTTTTTTTG
>Ga0131853_10001906_pt1 | contig 37238 bp, 32 predicted proteins | sample TergutLab28metaG_FD_92764 | JGI IMG/M metagenome (GOLD analysis project Ga0131853, IMG submission 92764) | Labiotermes labralis P1 segment gut microbial communities from Petit-Saut dam, French Guiana - Lab288 P1 (version 2) (version 2) | ecosystem: Host-associated > Arthropoda: Insects >... | reverse complement strand
TTTTTTTAATTTTAGCACACCCTGTATATAAAATGTGAATAATACAGGAACCAAATATGTTAGAATTATGAAACAAACTGCATTTTGAAGAGAAAAAAATGGAGAGTATATACCATGTTTAAAGTATTCAGTACCTATATTTGTTGAATGAATATACAAAATGCAACTTTAGAGGTTAGCGGTACGGTACGACCACTATAGTTGACATTAGGCGTCTAGAGGTTAAAATAAAGTTACATTTACACCAACATTCCAACCTGATACAATAAGTACAAAATGGTACTCCTATTTAGTAGAAGTTTTAATGCAAAAACTGGATATTACTGACTTCAGCATAACTTATACTGCTGCCTTGCCTGCTTCTATCAGCTACTTAATACCATGCTGAGCAACAAGTTGGACAAGCAAGCCTCGAGATATTCTGAATACATATATATGAAAATCTGATTACATTAAACACTAAAACTTAAAAAAAAAATACATTTAATTAAAGCTAAATCTGATTCCAAGTGAAAGATACCTGTGCTCCAGAATCCAACAAGAGTCTTGCAACTTCAACATGGCCATCCATTGATGCCTCCATCAATGCTGTGTGCATCTCATCAGTTTTATGCTCCTGCAGCAGAAACAGCACACATATGACCCACACTAAAGTAAATTTCTGCTTTTATTTTGAAGACAATGTTTGTAACTGCAACTGCAAAGCACTGAATGGTGGGATGATTAGTAAATAACAACAATTTAGTTATATTCAAGATACAGGTCAAAGAATTATTGCTAACAAGGACCATCCCACATAATTAATGTTGCAGCAGAACCTAGACATGTGTCAGGGTTATGAACCTTACACGTGCAACTTGCTCTGAAGTTTGTACATGGGGGGACTAGAAAAACAACAAAAATGACCTTCTTGGTACAAGACAGATGATGTGAATAAACACAATGGAAGTCTGAATCTGCTGCCAGATTTCAAAGCCAATAACAGATGGACAGTTACAACTTGTGCATCATATATGGTTAGCTCTTCATCAGACCTTACAAACTAACACATTCCAACACCACACAATTAATCTGAGCCGATTACATGATGACCTCTTAGGAAAAATGGGTGAAACAGCTGATACCCCAGTCCTTTCTTTTTAGCTGACCAATATCACAACTGATACAAAAGAACCACACTTAATACTTGCAAAAACAAAAGGACATGAAGAGACTAAAATAAATATGACCCTTGACACATCTGTTATTCTAAAAAGAAAAAAATCTTCTGAAAGAAAAACATCCTAGTGGAATTACAAACGAATATAATAAGAAAGGGTGAATGACAAAACTCATGGCTGAAGACAGTCTGAAACACCAGCTGCTCCTCTGTTAAGGAAAGAAGAATGCTGGTTTAAGATGCTTTTAAGGATCACACAACAGGAAGTGAAAATAACAAAGAATTTTGTGTATTACACGTACAGTCGAACACAACTATATTTCACCTAGTAGTACAGTAGGTACATAACCACATATTTCGGCCCTATATATTGGCCATCTTCAGGTTGTGATTTAACTTACACAGCAGCTATACAAGATATGTGGGGCGTACTTTTAGGGTATTGGGGGTTGGGTGGGAGGAACAAGATCTCGTTGTTTCAATAATGGATACCATGACCTAGGGCTGTTATGAGTGAATTATCATTAGTTGTTTATGTACACATGTCAAAGTATGTTACTATTCTTGTGCTAAGGATACGTTATAATTGGTATCATTAGTAATATTGGTGTCAATATACTTAAAAGCTAGCATGCTATAATGTTATAGTTCATAAAACTCTAGCAATAATACCGCAGTGTCACTCAGTGTCAGTCAATATTTTTGTGTGTTATTTTACAACAAACTTGTTTCTACAGGCTAAGCAATATTATAACAGAGCAGTGTTTCCAGTGGGTGTGCAGTTATGGCTGAGGTGGGTTTTTTGGCGGTGGCCCGCGTTTGCGTAGTTTGGTGGAATAGTGGTGTGGATGGGTGCCAATCCAGATGGTCTTCTATATCTACCGCCCCTTTTTTTAGGTGGGGGTATCTGTGGATTATGGAGGTGTAGGTCCGCCATTCAATTTTTAGAGCTGTTGGTTGTCTTGTCCAGGTCGGGAGTCATTTGGGATTTTTTCAGTTATCACTATCACATCACACTAAACGGTAGCGTAGTTTTAAGAGTATGCTGTATTGTGGTGTATCTGTGTGGTTCTATTTTACATAGAAAGGGTTTCATAGTTTAACCACAGTTTTGTTTTTACATTCTCAGATTTTACATAAATCACTATTTCGTGTTTGCACCTTCACTCAGGAGAGTCGCACATGTGGAACTCTAAACTATCTTGACATGTCCATACACAGAATCCCCAAAACTTTAAAACCACCATATACAAGAAGCCCACATTCACGGACGCCATCAACCCCTACACCTCCAACAACCCCACACACCACAAATACGCAGCAGTCAGGATCCTATTCAATAGACTAGACTTCTACAAGCCACAAGAAGAACACCAACACGAGCTGAACATAATCCACAAAATTCTACACATCAATGCCTTTCTGATCAAGCCTCATAAATCCCCCAACCACAACCCAACAAGACCAACAGCTCCCCGAACAACCAAGCAAAAGTGGACCAGCTTCACCTACGTAGGCAAAGAAACTTCCCACATTACCAGCCTCTTCAGAAAGACAGAACTTAAAATAACACACCGCACCCAAAACACTATAGGAAATCTACCCTCCCAAAAAAACCTCACCCCCCGATAAATTTTGACTATCGGGAATATAAAAACTAACCTGTACCGACTGTAATAAAGCATATATCAGACAGACTGGTAGACGCCCTGAGCTGTCCGCCTTGGAGGACCTGGTTCGAGGCTTTATTTCCTCCCCTTATTTTTCCTTAGAAGGCTATCGTCTGTTGATTGGTCATCATGGAGTAGTGAATGGCATGGACCTAGCTTTCCGAAGTTTCCTCTGGGGAAACACTTTTTGTCTCCATCCCTCTTGCTTCAACTCCTGTTTTGATCTTTTCGCCTTCGATTCAACTCGCCAACTCTACTTCTGCCCGGGGCAGAAGCGAGGAGCTCCTTCTTCTGTTGGCTGTTTCAAGAGAGACCTACGTAGATGTTGGGGCATGTCCGGAAGGTAAAGGGTTGGTTTTGGTCTTTTGAATTTAAGTTTTTGGTTTTCTTTGAATATGTCCCCCAACGTCTGCCTAGCGTTGCCTTGAATAGGGGCTGCTACGGGTGTACTTTCCCGTGAATAATATGTACTATTTTGCACAAGAGTCAAAGATCCGTGTTTAGTTACTGTATTACTCTCTGTTTTGTATTCCGTTTACGAACGGCAGTGGTTGTGTTTGGCAAACTACTTGGGTTATTGTAATACGCATTTTGTATCGGCTATGGCTTCATTCTAAGTTTACGAGGGGCCGATGTTTGAATCATTGTGTTGTGATTGCTGTGAACCGGTCGTTGTGTACCGGTAGCTGTACGAGGTAAACGTATGTAAGCTGATGGCCTCGATCACTGCATTACGTAAAACACGATCGGCCGAGTGCGTGTTAGTAAGATCATGTTTTTTTGTTTTCAATTTTCACTATTGCTGCACTTGTTTTCCATTATGTCTTGTTAAGTTTATCAAAACAATTGTTATTATTGAGTTAAATTGCATTCTGTTCTCGTTGAACTAATCATTCCCCACAAGATCCGATTATTCGAGTTTCGGCAGCTCAAAGGACTGAGGGCTGAATCGTGCGGGCCCTCCGATCGACACCTAGTGACCCTGCCTGTGTGGCTTGCTACCTGCGGGCTCAGCTCTGCCACACGCGGTTCAAGAAGCACGAGAAAGCCTTCAGAAACAATACCCACACATACAGTTTCACGAAACACCTTAACAAAGAAGCTCACTCCTTCGGCCCCATGAACAGTAACATGCAAATACTGCATTGCCATAAAATCGTAGCCCACCTGAACATACTTGTAAGGTTTCACATCCACACAGATTTTGCCACAAACAACCATTTAAATGAAAACCAAACTGAATTTCCGAACACAAATTTTGACACCCTCATAAACACCCACTGCTGGCAGGGCCTTGAAAATTTATAACATATTCTGAACAAATGTTTCTTAGTTTCCTTCGTTATGAAATGAAACGTCTCTGGGCATCAAGAAAAGCTTATTTAGTTAAGCTTGAGACTACTTCAATGTGAACTGCCTTTGTCACGAAGCAAACAAATATTTCAATATATCCCTATGTGATAGTTTGCTACGTGGTGGTCCCAAACTGAGTGATATTTTTCCAGCATAATCCGCGACTGTAGTGAAGAACGGCCTTGAATTTCTTACTCGTGTTGATGGCAGCTCACCCATGAGCTGTTGTGTTGCTTGTGCCTTGAACATATAGCAGGTTATGCACTGAAGAATGTCTATTTTCACCAAGTTTCATATTCTTGATATTCAATATTTCTGGCGTTGAGATGCTATTAGGAATTGTGGCCCAGCCTCTTGAAACCTTATATGCTCTGCTGAGACAACCAATTTTTTAATTGAGTGTCATTCTGTATATTAATGGCTGGAGTTCGACCAAGGGGTTTCGAGACAAGATCTGTCACTTGTAGAACATTATAATTGCCAGGACGAGCCCTTCTGCCTGATCGAAGCATCTTGTAGAATACGTCAGCTCCAATTAGTAGAAAAAGACCCCCTGCTAGATGAAATTCTTCATCAGCCTTCTTGATGTCCTTGGGAAACTTCCAGGTACTTGTGTCCAACTTGGTGGTTAGTGCGGTACCAGTAATATGAGACAAGATGGCAGAGGTATTTGTTGAATGCCAGGCTGTAAGTCTCGACCATAAATGTATTGATACAATGAGATACATCTCAGAGTTGACACTGTTTTGCCTTATATTTGCGCATGTGTCTGGTTTCTGGGTTACCTAAAATTTGTAGACATCTCTCTGTTATGAAATGTTATTGAGAAGCACTGTCTAACAATGCTCTGCTTGAAACATATTGAACAGTATCTTTCTGAATTTCGACAAAGGCTGTGGCTTGTAGTATATGATTTCTGGTTTTGCTGTTGAATGAGCAATAAATGTTATCTTCTGCAGTTGAGCTGCCTCTTGTTTCTGCAGCTGGCCAATTGGTTGCTGACCCCTTGTCATTAGTTGATTGATTTTGACTGTCTATATGCAACAAGGTATGATGTTTTTTGTGACACTGACGACAAACATACTACGAGCATGTGTGATTCCCAGTAAATTGTTGCAAGCATTTGAAAGAAAGTCCTGATTTCTTGGAATGATTAAGCGGTTTCTTAGCTTTCATTTTGAGAAATTAGTCACATTTGAACATTCTAAGTGATCCGTTACACAAAGAGCATTGTAGCTATGTTGCTGTGTTGGAATAAGATTTACAGACATTTTTCCAGTTGATTGTGATGAACGTGAAATGGTAGGAACTACCTCCAGTGAGTGGGTTGTCTGAAGTAGCTCAAGAATTCGACATCTGGATTCAAGGAACGTGATTATTTTTGCATTTGTTTGGGTATCTGTGCGCGAAGCGTTGTTAGGCTCCAATTCTCGCTGCGTTTGAGGGGCGAGGGTGGCCGACATCAAATGATGGAAATTTAAATCTTGCACAGGCATATTCAGAGATAATGCTTGTAAGGCATTCATGTGGCTGGAAACATGTATAATATTTTTCGCAATAATGATATGTGGCCCATACTGACTAGAGGCATTTGACATAAATCCTCGGCAAGCATCATGGAAACTAACCGTTTGTTAATGTAACGTTGTGTTACAATTTGCCAAGCAACAAGAACGTTTTCATTTGTTATTTGAATATTGTTAACAAATTTTTTACTTCATTCTTGATTGAAGCAATGAAGTAATGGAACTTAAGATCATCAGATAAAGTTGTGTTATTGACAAATAATATCTCAAATGTGCCTCTGTAATGTAACCTGCAACATGTGTCACCTTCGAAATTTGGTAATGCAATGGTTGGTAGCTTAATGTGTGTGCTATTCGTATGTGACCTCGAAGTGTGAAAAATATTTCCTGACCCACTGCTTCGTAATGAGCTACGCGTGGACAGTGGGTCTAATACAGGATGTGAAATTTCACTGAACGTAGCTTCAAATGGATAATACTGGTTTTAAAATAATTCTATCACCAGTGAGATCTGTTTCATCTGATACTTGCAATTACCTCTGTGCAATATCATTTGTATTAAAAATATCTGGCAGTGTGTTAAACCTCACCTGAATTTCGTTTATGTTTTATTCACCTACTTCAATAAAGTTCTGTATGCCTGAAAGCATTTCTCTTGTTCCGCTTCGTTGCTTGATAAGCTGTGTGCGACGATTTGCATCCATGAAGTCTCATGCGAGTAAACAGCTCCTATGGAGAGTGGAGGAGTGCTGGGTTATTGGCCGGGCTGGAGGCTACAAAATATTGGTGGCTTCGCGAATTCCCGTTGGTGGTCGTGGGCATTCGTCGTTCGCTGTGGAAAGGTGAATTCCGATTACTGCCGAAGGTGGCAGATTGTTTTTTGGCGAAGTTACTTTCGGGTTGTATCGCGCCAGTTACTTTACTGTTCTCACTCGCCCTATTAGTGTTGTCGCATATTGTGCCGTGCCTTTTTTTGTTAGCTAATTGCTTAAAGTGGCGTAGCTTTTATTGGCGTAAGCAAATTTTCGCGGCACCAAAAATCCAGTTCTATATAATGCCGAATGCTTATCCGGTGTAGGAGGACCAATTGGATGTCGCCTCGCCTGGCTCGAGGAACATGCAGCTACAAACAGGATTTTAGTTCGTCAGTGCTTTCTGTTTCAATAAAGATTATGAATTATTTTAGAGCAACGCCACAGATTAAAGTCATGAATGTTAGCAAAATCATTATATCAATTTTAATGTCAATATATTTCTTTCGGTTTATCTCATTCCTTGCTGTTCAATTAAAAAGTTCACTCTTCATAACACAAATAATAATGTAACAATAGTGTTTGCCCAATTATATTAACACTTAAACTTGTTGAATTGCCCTTTGCAATAGTTAGTGTTTCTTATAATAACAATTTATAAAATGCGTTTTATATTTTATAATACGTTATTATGTTGCACTACATTTGCACACGCAAGTACATTTAACATTATTCGTTGAAGAAATGTTACTAACACACTGCTATTTTTGATAAAGTTACTCGAGCAAACGCTCCTTATGAGGATTTAAATGTAATTACTGCCTTATGCAGCCAAGAATTATGAAACTTTATTGATAATATCACAAGTGTAACGAGACGTGCTGTCTGCTTCCATCCCCCATGGATACCACGCACCGACACTGGTACTGACACCGAATAATTGAAGCCACCCTAACTTCAGACGAGAGATGGACGCTATGATAATATATACCCGCGCTAATCTTGCTAACAAAGATATATTTTGTGTAACACTTACACGCAATATTAAGATAACTAAATAATAGCAACTTAATTATTGTAAAATTTGTCCTTAGCGTAACAGTCTGCCACCCCCAGGAACAATGACACTATAGTTCACTATTCGCACGCTGTAAAGTTCAAATATTTTTAGTGGGACGTTTAATGTCTCCTTTAGGTGTCCTACGTGTAACGACGCGGACGATGGCGCCTTCAAAGGATGGGTTTACTTAATGAGAGCTTTGGGTGAGTCAATGTAATGTAGTCGTGTTTTCCTCCCTAAGAAGGACGATGACACCTGGTTGTAGGTTTGGGGATGTCCTGTGCCTGCATTGAAGTTGTTGCAGAGTCTGGAGGTAGTCGTTTGACCAACGTTGCCAGATTTGACGTATTTCTTGGTGGTAGATTTGCCACCTAGAATGTCTATTGCACTTTACGTCAGTAATGTCAGCAGAAGGTAATTGGGTAAGTGGTTCACGAATTAAAAATTGTACAGATGACAAATAAGATGGATTAAAAGGATCATCAAATAAGGCACACAAGATTCTGGAGTGTAGACAGTCGTTTATCTCAGCAAGTAATGCACACAGTTCTTCGTAAGTGGTAAACTGAGAACCTCGTTTGCTTAACAGATGATACGTCATGGATTTCAAAGCTGCTTCCCATATTCCTCGAAAGTGAGGTCCATGTGGTGGAACAAATTTCCAATCGAACCCTTCACTGGACAAGAAGCCCTGTATCATTGCCATCTGTGATGTGGATTGAAACATCTTGTAGATTTCAGGTAGTTTAATGGCAGGGCCTTGAAAGTTGGTACCATTGTCTGAACAAATGGTCCTTGGTTTTCCTCGACGTGGTATGAAACGTCTCTGGGCAGCAAGAAATGCTTCTTTACTTAAGATTGTGATTACTTCAATGTCAACAACCTTTGTCACGAAGCAAACCACTATTGCAATGTATCCCTTTGTGATGGTTATGGTAGGTGGTTGTACAAATCTGATATTGGTCTGGCATATTCCGCGGCTGTAGTGAGGAATAGCCTCGAACTTGTTCTCGTGCTGATGGCAGCTCACCCATGAACCGTTGTGTTGCTTGTGCCTTGAATTTATAGCAGGTTAGGCACTGATGAATGACTGTATTCACCAAGATCCATATTCTTGGTATCCAATATATCTATCGTACATATGCTATTAGGAGTTGTGGCCCAGCATGGTGAAATCTTATGTGGTCTGCTGAGAAAACCAGTTTTGTGAAATGATGATTTGAAGGCAAAACGGTCTGATGCATTGTTTGATAAGGAAACGTGGATTGCTGCATTATTCCTCCCACTCTGAAAAGACCTTCCTTATTTATGAAGGGATGCAGTGTCTTGAGAGAACTGCTGGCTGCAAATTCATTTTTCCCATTAAATCCAACATTTCCTAATCGAGATCTTGTGTAGAGGATATATGATTGCTTGTTGGCCTTGGTATTTCTGCTATTGATTTTGAATCTCTTGCAGTTTGCAAATACACTGATGGGTCTGTTCAACTTGTAAAATAATTTTATGTTACCTTTTGGACGTTTCAGACTTACAATTTGCGCATTTCTGATTTCCTGGTTGTCTATGTGTGTGTTGATCTCTGTTGTAGGCCTGCTGGATGGCTCCTGTGAAAGCCATTGTAGTCCCTTCCAACACAGTGTGGACGTTGAAGGGCTGTGGGTTCTATTCCTTTGAAATGATATAAGCAGGATTGGATTTAAATGGTACAATTATGCATGAAATTTATGCTGTTTCTTTCTGAATAAGAGACACTATTTTGTCTAAAAAATCTTCCAAATTTTTGGTGGACCCTATATCCATGTGATTACAATGGACGAATCTGTCCATAGGTGGGACTCATTTATTGTTATGTTGAGGGCGCCTAGGGCTTTCTTGTACAGTTTGGACAACAATATAGCTGCACAAACCGCCAATCTTGGTATAGTTAATTGTTTCAGTGGTGCCAACTTCGATGTGGAACACAGAAATTCACAATATGTCTTGTTGTTACTGACTGTGGAACGATTGTAGAGGCAGGCTTCATAGGCTTTCACATGCTGTCACAAAATCCATGTATTTTTGTGTTGACAGCATTGGAGCACATAACCTTCGTGTTTATCTTGGGTTGTGACAATTTAGGAATAGTCTACAGTAGCCGAATCCATTCTTGTTGCAGATGAGCTGGAAGTAGTTAATCTCATTGTATTTTGTCTTGCTAAAGTTTCTGTAGAAAGAACTTTTGGACAATGAATGCAGGACTAAGCAGTCCGAGAAGATGATAGATTGATGCTGTAGAGGCTAGTACCATTCGTTTTGTGCTCGCTCTGGAGTTTGTTGTTTGCACATGGGTGGTGTTGTTCTTGACTTGAAACTGATCATTTGTTGGATTCCATAGTAATTCAAAGGTTGTAATTCCATCTTCATTATTCAGGATTAATATCTGACGTGTTTCTTGCAGCTCTGTTGGAATGTTAACCAAGAATGTGGAGTGGCTTGAAAGCCAAACTCTCAGTGTAAATCCGTTTGTTTGGAGCATAAATTATATTTCTTTTTGCACTTTAGTTGCAAAGTTTATGGTTGATGTTCCACTTAGTAGGTCCTCAACATAAATGTCATTGTTCAGCACTTGAGTAGCCCTTGGGTATTGGCAGTTGTTTTTGTCTGCTAGTTTCTTTAGGCAATATGTTGCCAGATATTGAGCTGAAGAGGTTCCATATGTTACAGTGGTGAGGTTGTAAACTTGAAAGGTTTCGTCAGAAGAATATCTTCATAGAATACTTTGTAGATCCCTATCTTGTGGATGTACGTTAATCTGCCTGTACATCTTTTCTATATGAACTCTGATGAACACTTGATTGGTTCTGAACCGAAGTACAATTAAAAACAAATCCAGTTTAGGAACTCTTCTAGTATGTGGTTTAGTGATAATCCATTGGAAGTCTTGGCACTTCCATCGAACACAACTCGAGTCTTTATTGTGGTATTTGTTTCCTTGAATACTGTTAAAAAATAGAATATTTGCCCCCCTCTTGTGAGTTGACTGGTTCCATGTGACATAATTATTCATATTCATTCATGAAATTGTGGTAGTGATCATGGAGTTCTGGATCTCGTTCCAGTCTACGTTCAATTGCATACAGTCTTCGCTCTGCAAAGACGCGAGAAGATCGAAGTTGCTTGGGAACCAACTTTGTTGGCAGTCTAACAACAAGTTACCATCTTGTTGTTGGGTTGTGTGTGGGATAAAGTGTTGTTCACAGACTTGTTTATTTTTGTCACGGTGGATTACTCCACGTGTTCCACTTACCCCAAACGGTATAAATCGTGCTCCAGAATGTTGTCTTCTCGGAATAGAAGTGTATGCTGAGGGTCATTCTGTGTATTAGTGGCTGGAGTTCGACCAGAGAGTGTCCAGCCAAGAACTGTCCTTTGCAGATCTGGATAATTACCAGGACGTGTCCTTCTGCTTATCGAAGCATATCGTAGAATAATTCAGCTCCAATTAGTAGATCAATGCCCCTTTTTGACCAAATTCTTCATCAGCCAACTTGTTGTCTTTGGGAAACTTCCAGGTGCTTCTGTTCTATTTTGTAGATGGTGTGGTAGCAGTAGTATGAGACAAGATGTCACATTTAATTGTTGTATGCCTGTCTGTATGCTTGGACCTTAAATGTATTGAAGAAATGTGATATGGCACAGTGTTGACGCTGATTACACCTTGTATTTGCGAATATGTCTGTGTTCTGGATAGCCTCAAACGTTGTACACATCTCTCTGTTATGAAATGTGGTTGAGAAGCACTGTCTAACAATACCCTGCATGGAACATATCGAAGAGATTTATTCTGAATTTCCACAATGCCTGTGGCAAGTACAATATGATTTCTGAGTTTGCCCTGGAATGAACAATATGATTTGAGTTGCCTCTTACATCTGCAGGTGCACCATTAATTGCCGATCCCTTGTCAATAATTGATTGATTTTGCCTGTCTATATGCAACAAGTTAATGATGGCTCTTGTGACACTGAAGACATACTTGCTTCGAAAATGTGTGATTCCTAGTAAATGGTTGCCATCAGTTGAAACAATTTCCTGATTGCTTGGCGTGATTAAGGCTTTGCTTATTTGCATTTTGAGATATTTGTCACATTTGAACATTCTATGTGATCCATTACAAAAAGAGCATTTAAGCTGTGTTGCTGCGTTGGAATAAGGTTGACATACGTTGTTTGCAGTTGATTGTGTTGAGCATGAAATGGTAGGAAATACCTTCGGTGATGGAGTTGTGTGAAGTAGCTCAAGAGCTTTGCATCTGGATTCCGGAATCGTGCACGAATTGGTGATGAGCTTCCTTTTTCGCTGCGTTTTAGGAACGAGTGTGGCCAACATCAAATTATTCAACATTAAATCTTCCACAAGCACATTCAAAGATAATGCTTGTAAGGAATTCATGTGGTAGGACACATGAATATTTAAATATCGAAATAATGATGCATCCCCCTTTCTGACTTGAGGCATTTGAAATAAATACTTGGCTTGCGTCATAGCAATTAATCGTTTCGTGTTGTATCGTTTTGTCAAAAGTTTACCAACAACGAGGAATTTTTCATTTGTTATTTGAAGAATGCTTATAAAATATTTGGCTTCATTCTTGAGTGAGGCAATGAAGTAATGGGACTTATGGACATTATATAAAGTTGTGTTATTGACAACTAATTCCTCAACTGTGTCTCTGTAATTTAACGAGGTACAAGTGTCACTTTCAAATTTTGACAATGCAATGGTTGGTAGCTTAATGTGTGTGGTACTCTTATATGACCTAGAAGTGCGATTATTGTTTCCTGACCCACTCCATCGTAATGATTTAAGTCTGAAAGTTGGGTCTACTACAGGAAAAAATGTTCACTGAAATTAGCTTCAAATTCACAATATTGGTTTTCAAATAATTATCTATCACCACTCTGTTCTGTATCATCTGATAGATCCAATTCATTCTGTGCAATGTAATATGTATTACAAATGTCTGGCAGTTCGTAAAACCTCACCTTTTTCTCGTTTAATTTTTTATCACCTACTTAAAAAATGTTCTGAATATGTGACAGCGTTCTTATTGCCACGCTTCGTTTGCTTTATAAGCTGTGTGCGACGAGTTGTATCCCCGATGTCTCATGCGAGTTAACAGCTTTAATGGTGTGTGAAAGTGTGTGGGGTTAGTGGCTTGGCTGGAGGCTGCAAAATATTAGTGGCTTCGTGAAGTCCCTTTGGTTGTCGTGGGCCTTCGTTTTTCGCTGTGGAAAGGTGAAGTCCGAATACTGCTGACGGTGGTCAATTGGATTTGGCGAAGTTAGATTCCGGTTGTTGGCGAATTGCATAATATGGCGTACCTTGTATTGTCGTAAGCAAATTTTCGATGCACCAAAAATCCAGTTCTATGTAATGCCGAATGTTTATCCGGTTTAGAAGGACCAATTATATGTCGCCTTGCCCGACTCGAGGAACTTACAGCTACAAAGGGTATTTTAGTTTTTCAGTAGTTGCTGGTTCATTAAATATTATGAATTATTACTAGATGAAAGCCACAGATTAAAGTAATAAATGTTACCACAAACACTATATCACTCTTATTGTCAATAAATTGCTTATATAGGAAGCTTCCTTCTTGTTCTTCAAATGAAGAGTGCATTGTTCACCACACACAAAAATAATGTAACAATACATTTTTCTCAATTGTATTAAATCTTAAACTTGTTGAATTGCCCTTTGCAATAAATAATTCATCCCATAATACCAAATTATAAACTGAGTTTAATGTTGAAAATGTTGTAATATGTTGCACAACGGTTGCAAACGCTAGTTCTTTTAACTTTGTTCGTTGAATTAATGTTAGTGACATTTCTTCTGTTGATAAAGTTACTCGAACAAGCACTCCTTATGAGGATTGAAATATAATTACTGCCCTATTCATGCAATAATTATCACTCTTCGTTGATAATATCGCAAGTGTAACGAGACGTGCTGTCTGCTTGCATCCCCCATGGATACCACGCACCGACACTGGTACTGACGCCGACAAACGGGATCCACGCTAACTTCAGACAAAGTAGGGACGCTATGACGTCATATACCCGCGGATCTCTCGCTTCCAAAGAATTATTTCATGTAACATTTACACTCAAAAATTAAAATAACAAAAATGTAACTAAAATTTATTATAAAATTTGTCCTTAGATTAACCTTCTACCACCCCCAGAAAACAATGACTCTAGAGTACACTATTCGCAACCGGACGATGCCTTTCTTCCGTGTATGGGATTTCTTGTTGACAAGTTATGTCAATGTAATGGAGTGGTATTTTCCTTGCTAAGCAGGACGGAATCGGCTGGTTTAAGGGTAGGGGTTGTCCTTTGCCACGATGTAGCTATTGCAGACACTGGGGTTTGTCGGATGACCAACGTTGTCAGAGCTGGTTTATTTTACGTTGGTAGATTTGCCACCTGAAAAGTCTAATCAATTTGACATTAGTAAAGTCAGCAGCAGGTATTTGGGTAATTGGATCACCAATTAGAAAATGTCCAGGAGCCAAATAAATTGGATTAAAAGGATCATCAGTTAAGGCACGCAAGGTTCTGGAGTTTAGAGAGCCCTCAATCTCAGCAAGTAATGTGTACAGTTCCTCGTAAGTGGCTACATGAGAACCTAGTGTTCTTCGCCGATAATACTACATGGATTTTACAGCTGCTTCCCATAATCCTCCGAAGTGAGGTCCATGTGGTGGAATGAATTTCCAATCGAATCCCTCACTGGACAAGAATTTCGGTATCCTTGTCATCTGTGATGTGGATTGAAGCATCATGTTGACTTCTTGATATTCATTGGCAGATCCTTCAAATTTGGTGCCATTGTCTGAACAATTGGTCCTTGGTTTCCCTCGACATGCTGTGAAACGTCTCAGGGCAACAAGAAATTCGTGTGTAATTAAGCTTGTGACTACTTCAATGTGAATTGGCTTTATCATGACGCAAAATATATTGCAATATATCCCTTTGTGTTAGTTTTGCGAAATGGTGGTCACAATCTGAGTGATATTTGTCCAGCATATTCCACGACGGTTGTGAGGATTGGCCTGGATGTTGGTACTCGTGTTGATGGCAGCACTCCCAATAGCTCTTGTGTTCTTTTGGCCTTGAATGTAAAGCAGGTTACACACTGATGAATGACTGTTTTCACTAAGTTTTATGTTCATGGTGTCCAATATATGTATCGTACATATGCTATTAGGAGTAGTGGCCCAGTATGGTGAAAACGTATAAGTTCTGCTGAGACATCCAAATTTGGGAAGTGATGATTTGAAGGAAAATCTTCTGATACATTGTTTGATAAGGAAGCGTGAATTGCAGCAATCTTCCTCCCAATCTGAGAAACCTACCTTATCTATGAAGGATTGCATTGTCATTAGAAAGCTGCTGGTTGCAACCTCTTGTTGTTCCATTACATTCTTCATTTCCTCTGCATAAGGAAATTGTTGTACCATATTCAGACAGCAAGTCAGAGCCTGGTCATGATCTTGTGTGCACTGGATGGTTGATTGCCTGTTGGTCTTGGCATTTCTTCAAATGTCTATGAATTTCTTGCAGTGTGCATTTACTCTAATGAGAATGATCAACTTGGAAAATACTTGTGTGAATTCTTTTGGAAAATGTAGACTTTTAATGTGCACATTTCTGATTTGCAAGTTGTATATGGGTGTGCTGATCTCTGTTTTAGGCCAGTTGATTGGCTCCTGTGCAAGCCATTGTGTTCCCTTCCAACATAGTATGGATGTTGAAAGTGTTGTTAGGTCTATTCCTCTTGAAATGAAATAAGCAGAATTGGATTGAGATGATACATGTCTCCATGAGACTGATGCTCTTTCATCTTGAATGTGAGCAACTCTGTTCCCTACAAAAGATTCCCATTAGTTTTGTGGACCCTGTATCCATGTGATTACAATGGACCAATCCGTCCATAGGTAGGACATATTTGTTTTTACGTTGAGGGCGCTTAAGGCCTACTTGTACAATTTGGACAACAATATAGCTGCACAAAGCACCAATCTTGGTATAGTTAATAGTTTCAATGGTGCTACCTTCGATATGGAACACAGAAGTTCGCAAGTTTTCTGAATGTTGCTGTCTGTGAAAAGAATATAGAGGCAGGCTCCGTATACTCGTTCACTGCTGTTACAAAATTCACGTATTTGTATGTTGACAGCTTTGGAGCAGATAACCTTCCGTGTTACCTTGAGTCGTGTCAATTTAGGAATAGTCTGCAGCAGCTGATTCCATTCTTGTTGCAAATGAGCTGAAAATATTTCATCCCATTTTAAATTGTCTTGGCACAGTTTCTGTAGAAATATCTTGTTGTCAATGAGAGCTCGACTGAGCATTCCAAGAGGTTCAAATATTGATGCTGTAGTGGCTAGCACCATTAGTTTTGTGCTCGCTGTGGAGTGTGATGATTGCACCTGGGTGATGTTGTTCTTTACTTGAATCTGATCATTTGTTGAATTCCATAGTAATCTGAACGTTTTAACACCATCTTCATTATCCAGGGATAATATCTGGTGTGTTCTTTGCAGCTCCCTTCGAATGTTATCCAAGAATGTAGAGTGGTTTGGAGCCCTCTTCCTTGGTGTAAATCCTCCTGTTTGAAGGAGAGGTGATATTTCTTGTTGCACCTTTATTGCATCTTGTATGGTTGAGGTGCCACTTGGTATATAATCAAAACAAAAGTCATTGCTCAGCAATTAATCAGCCATTGGGTATTGAGAGTTTTTGTCGTCTGCTAAGTTCTTCAGGCAACGTGTTGCTAGGCATGGAGTTGAAGGGGTTCAATATGTTAGAGTGGTGGGGTTTTACTCTTGGTTGGTTACGTGAGAAGAATATGTCCATAGAATTATTTGTAGAATCCCATAATTTGTATGTACGTTAATCTGCCTTTATATCTTTGCTATGTCAGATGTGAAGCACACTTAATTGGTTCTGAACCACGGTACAATGCAATATGTATCCTGTTGAACAGTAGGACCCAGTTTTTGTATGTAGTTTAGTGACAACCCTTTGGAAGTCTTGAAACTTCCATCGAACACAACTAGGGTTTTTATTGTGGTAGTTTTTTTCCATAATGACTGCATGATGTGGTAAAAATTGCATGCTTACCTCCCCTCTTGAGAGTTCACTTGTTGCACGTAACCTAGTTCTTCATATTCCTTCACGAAACTTTGATACTGAAACTTTAGTTCTGGATATCGTTCCAGTCTACGTTCAATTGCATGCAGTCTTTGCTCTCCTGAGAAGCGAGAAGTACCAAGTTGCTTGGGATCCAACTTTTTTAGCAGTATAACTACAAATCTTCCAACTTGTTGTTGGGTTTTGTGTGTTATGAAGTGTTGTTCACAGACTTTTTGCTCTGTTGTCATGGTGGATTCCTCTAAGGTTCCAATTCCCAGAAGCTTTTTAAATTGTATTCCAAACTGTCGTATTCTCGGAGCGGAAATGTAAGTTGAGGGTCATATTGTGTAGTAGTGGCCGGAGTTCGACTAGACAGTGTTCTGCCAAGTACTGTCTTTTGTAGAATTGGATAATTACCAGGGCATGTCCTTCTGCCTGATCGAAGCATCTCCTAGAAAAATTGAGCTCCAATTAGTAGATCAATGCTCCTTGTTTGTTCAAATTCCTCATCAGCCAACTTGATGTGTTTGGGAAACTTCCAGGTGCTTGTTTCCAAATTGGTGGATGGTGTGGTACCAGTAATATGAGACAAGACGACATATTTAAGTGTTGTATGCCAGTCTGTAAGCCTCGACCATAATTGTAGTTATACTCTGTGTTTTGTCTCAGTGTTTACACTGCTCATACATTGTATGCGCTCATGTGCCTGGGTTCTGGTGAACTTCAAACGTTGTACACATCTCTCTGTTATGAAATGTGATTGAGAAGCACTGTCTAATAATAATCTGCGTGGAACATATTGACCAGAATTATTCTGTACTTGCAAAATGGCTGTGGCAAATAGAATATGATTTCTGGGTTTGCCCTTGAATGAACAATATGAGTTACTTTCTGAAGTTGAGCTACTTCTCGCATCTGCAGGTGGACCAATATTTGCTAACCCCTTGCCATTAATTGATTGATTCTGCCTGTCTATTAGCAGCAAGGTAAGATGTCTCTTTTGACACTGACGACACACTTGCTTGAAACATGTGTGATATCTAGTAAATGGTTGCAAGTAGTAGAGACAAAGTCCTGATTGATTGGAATGATTAATACGTTGCTTAGCTTGCATTTTGAGACATTTGTCACATTTGAACAGTCTATGTGAGCCATTACACAACGAACATTTTAGTTGTGTTGCTGCGTTGGAATAAGATTTACTGACATTGTTTCCAGTTGATTGTGATGAGCGTGAAATGGCAGGAACTGCCTACAGTGATATTGTTGTCTAAAGTAGCTGAAGAGCTCTGCATCTCGATTCAAGAAACTTGAATAATTCTGTAGTCTGTAGGGTATCTGCGCGCGAAGCGTAATGGGCTCCCATAATCGCTGCTTTTCAGTGTCGAGTGTGGCCAAAATCAAATGATTCAACATTAAATCTTGCACAGACACAATACAATATAGTGCTTGTAAGGCATTCATGTGGCTGGACACATGACAAATTACTTGTTGCATTGATGATGCATCTCCCTTTCTGCCTTGACGCATTTGACATAAATGCATGTCTTGTATCATGGCAATTAATCGTTTGTTATTGTAACGTCGTATCACTAGTTTCCATGCAAAAAAAGGTCTTCATTTGTTATTTGTAGATTGCTTATTAAACATATGGCTTCATTATTGGTTGAGGCAATGAAGTATTGGTACTTTTGGATAATAGGAAAAGTTGTGTTATTGACAACTAATGCCTCAAATTTGTCTCTCTAATGTAACTTGCTACATGTATTTCCTTCAAATTTTGGGAATGCAATAGTTGGTAGCATAATGAGTGTACTACTCGTATGTGACCTCGAAGTGTGACTACTCTTTCCTGTCCACTGCTTCGCAATTAGTTACATCTGGACGGTAGGACTAATAGAGGATATGAAAGTTCACTGAACTTACTTTCAACTTGATAGTAATGGTTTCCAAATAATTCTCTACCAGCAGTTTGTTCTGTGTCATCTGATATTTCGAATTCATTCTGTGCAATATCATATCTATTAAAAATGTCTGCCAGTTTGTTAAACGTCACCTGAATCTCGTTTCTTTGATCACCTGCTTCAATAAGCTTGATAAGCTGTGTGCGACGAGTTGCTTCCATGATGTCTAATGCGAGTTAACAGCTGGTACGGTGAGTGGAGTTGCGTGGGATTAGTGGCCTGGCTGGGGCAGTAAAATATTGGTGGCTTCGTCAAGTGCAATTGATGGTCGTGGGTCTTCGTTGTTCGCTGTGGAAAGGTGAAGTCCGAATACTGCTGAAGTTGGCCAATTGAATTTCGTGAAATTAGTTTCGGGTTTTATCGCGCGACTTTCTTCTCTCTACCCACTCATTCAATTTGTGACGTCACATATTTTGCCGCGACTTTTCTTTGTTAGTGAACTGCGTATTATGGCGTAGAGTTTATTGTCTTAAGGAAATTTTCTTGGCACCAAAAATCAAGTTTTCTCTAATGCCTAATATTTATCTTCTTTAGAAGGACCAATTATATGTCGCCTCATCCGGCCCGAGTAACATACAGCCGCAAACAGGGTTTTAGTTTGCCAATACTTGCTGGTTCATTAAAGATTATGAATTATAATTAAAGGAACGCCACAGATTAAAGTAACATTTGTTTGCACAATCACTATATCACTCTTAATGTCAATAAATTGCTTAAATATTAAGCTTCATTCTTGCTGCTAAAATTAAAAGTGCACTGTTTACCACACACAAGAAAAATGAAAACAATACTGTTTGCCCGATTTATTAACTTTTACACTTGTTTAATTGCCCATTCCAATAATTGGATTATCCTCTAATACCAAATTATTAAATGAGTTTAATGTTGTTTAATGTAGTATTATATTACACAACATTTGCACACGCAAGATTATTTAACTTTGTTCGTTGAACTAATGTTAGTAACACCTTGTTATTTTTTATAAACTAGTCGAGGAAACGCTCCTTATGAAGATTGAATTTTAATTACTGCCTTATGCAGCCAAGAATTATCACATTTTGTTGATAATATCGCAAGTGTAATGAGACGTGCTGTCTGCTTGCATCCCCCATGGATACCACGCACCAACACTGGTACTGACACCGAACAATAGAAGCCACCCTAACTTCAGACAAGAGATGGACGCTATGATATTATATAACCGCGCCAATCTCGCTCACAAAGATATATTTTGTTAACTCTTACACTAAAAACTTAAAGTAAGAGAAACATAGCATATTAGTTATTATAGAATTTGTTCTTAGCGTTTATTTCTTCCACCCCCATAAAACAATGACACTATAGTTCACTATTCGCACGCGGTAAGGCGCAAATGTTTGTAAGGGACATTTAAAGCCTACTTTGGTGTTACTAAATGTCACAACGCGAACGATGCCGCCATCAATGAATGGGTTTCCTTGATGACAGCTCTGGGCAAATGAAATGGAATCGTGTTTTCCTCCATCAGCGGGAAGACTTCGCCTGGTTGTAGGTTATGGGTTATCCTCTTCCAGCGTTGAAGCTGTTGCAGACTCTGGACGTAGTCTGAGGGCCAACGATGCCATAACTCTTGTAATTCTTGCTGGTAGATTTCCCAACTGGAAAGTCCATTCCATTTGACATCAGTAAAGTCAGCAGCAGGTAATTGGGTAAGTGGTTCACCAATTAGAAAATGTGCAGGAAACAAATAATTTGGATTAAAAGGATCATCAGGTAAGGGACAAAAGTTTCTGGAGTTTAGACGAGCCTCTACCGCAGCAAGAAACGTGCACAGATCCTCGTAAGTGGCAACCTGAGAACTTAGTGTTCTTCGCAGATGATATTTCATGGATTTCACAGCTGCTTCCCATAATCTTGCGAAGTGAGGTCCATGTGGTTGCATGAATTTTCAAACGCATCCTTCAGTGGGCAAGAATTCATATTTCTTTGCCATCTGTGATGTAGTTTGAAGCATCTTTTAAATTTCATTGGCAGCGCCTTGAATGTTGGTAACATTGTCTGAACAATTGGAACTTGGGTTTCTTCGACGTGGTATGAAACGCCCAGGGCAGCAACAATTGCAGCCTTAGTAAAGCTTGTGACTACATCTATGTAAACAGCCTTTGTCACGAAGCAAAAAAATATTGCAATGTAACTTTTGTGACAGTTTTGCTATGTGGTGGTCCCAAATTAAGTTATATTTGAGCAGCATAATCCACGCCTGTTGTGTGGAATGACCTGGAAATTTGTACTCGTGTTGATGGCAGGACAAACATGAGCTGTTTTGTTGCTTGTGCCATGAATGTATAGCAAGTTAGGCACTGATGAATGACTTTTATCACCTTGATTAATATACGTGTTATTCATTATTTCTCTCGTACAGATGCCACTAGAGTTGTGGCCCAGAATGGTGAAGAACTTTGTGTTCTGCTGACCCATCCAAAATCTGTAGTCATGATTTGGAAGCAAAATAATCTGATTCATTTTTTTTAAGAAAGCGTGGATTGCTGCAAACGTCCTCCCACTCTGAGTAGACCTTGCTTATCAATGAAGGGATGCAGTGTCTTGAGAGAACTGCTGGCTGCATCATCTTGCTCTTCCATTAAATTCTTTATTTCATGCGCATAAGAAATTAATTGTACAATCTTCACACAGCAATTCAGACCTGGTCGAGATCTTGTGTGGAGAGGATAGTTGATTGCATGTTGGCCTTGCGATATGTGCAATTGCCTATGAATCTCGGGGAGTGTGCGATTATTCTGATCAGACTTTTCAGCTTGAAAAATCCTTGTGGGATACCTTCTTAAGATTTTAGACATGCAATATGCACATTTCTGATTTCCAATTTACCTATTGTGAGTTGATCTCTGTTGTAGGCCAGCTGGATGGCTCCTGTGAAAGCGTTTGTGGTCCCTTCCAACATAAGGTGAATGTTGACAGGGTTGTAGTTTCTATTCCCTTGAAATGATTTCAGGAGGATTGGATTGCGATGGCACATATCTCCACGAAACTGACCCTGTTTGTTCATGAATGAGAGCAACTCTGTTGCCAACAAATATCTTCTATTTATTTGGTGTATACTTGTGAGTACAATGGACGAATCTGTCCATAGTTAGGACTCATTTTTTGTTATGATGAGGACGCCTATGGTTTTCTTGTATAGTTTCGACAAAAATGTAGCTGCAAAAAGCTCAAATCTTGGTATAATTAATTGCTTAATTGGTGTCACATTCGATGTGGAACACAGAATTTCATAAAATGTCTTGTTGGTAATATCTATGGAACGAATATACAGGCAGGCTGCATAGGCTCATTCAATACTGTCACAAATTCCATGTATTTGTATGTTTACAGCATTGGAGGAAATAATTTTCCGGTTTATCTTGAGTTGTGACAATTTAGCTATAGTCCGCAGCAGCCGATTCCATTCTTGTTGCAGATGAGCTGGAAGTTTTTCATTCCATTGCAGTTTGTCTGCCACAGTTTCTGTAGAAATATCTTGTAGGCAATGACAGCTGAACTAAGCAGTCTGAGATGATCAAATATTGATTCTCTAGTAGATAGCACTCTTCGTTTTGTGCTCTCTGTGGAGGGTGTTGTTTGCTTGTTGGTGTTGTACTTGCCTTGTAATTGATCATTCGTTGGATTCCATATTAATTCGAGCGTTCTAACTCCATGTTCATTAACCAGGCTTAATCTCTGTTCTTTCTCTTACAGCAAACTTGGAATGTAATGCAAGAAATTAGAGTGGTTTGAAGCGCACTTCCTCAGTGTAAATCATGCTGTTTGAAGCAGAGATAATGTTTCTTGTTGCAAATTAATTGCTTCTTGTATGGTTCAGGTGCCACTTAATAGGTCATTAACGTAAATGTCATTGCTCACCACTTGAGCTGTTTTTGGGTTTTGATACTTGTTTCCTTCTGCTAAATTCTTTAGGCAACGTGTTGCCAGATAAGGGGCAGAAGAGGTTATGTATGTTACAGTGGTGAGGTTGTAATCTTGGATGTGTTCGTCAGAAGAATATGTCAAAAGAATTCTTTGTACAACACTATTTGTGGATGTGCGTTAATCTGCCTGTATATCTTTGCTATGTCAGCTGTGAAGTACACTTAATATATTCTTTAACGCAGTACAATGGAATGAAAATCCTGTTGAATGTTAGGACCTATTAGTAGAATGACGTTTAGTGATAATCCATTGGAAGCCTTGGCACTTAAATCGAACACAACTCGAGTCTTTATTGTTGTACTTGTTTCCTTGAAGACTACATGAAGTGGTTAAAATAGCATGCTTGCCTCCCCTCTTGACACTTCACTGGTTCCACGTGACCTAATTATTCATAGTGCTTCATGAAATTGTGGTAGTGATCCTTGAGTTCTGGACCTCTTTTCAGTCTACGTTCAAATGCATACAGTCTTCGCTCTTCAGAGTGGCAAGAAGATGCAAGATGCTAGGGATCCATCTTGGTTGGCAGTCTAACAAAAAATCTTCCATCTTGTTGTTGGGTTGTGTGTGTGATGAAGTGTTGTTCACAGAATTGTTGCTCTGTTGTCATGGTGGATTGCTTTAAGGGTTCTAATTCCCAGAAGCGGTTTAGATTTTGCTCAAGACTTTTGACTCTTCGGAGCAGAAATATATGCTGAGGGTCATTATGTGTAGTAGTGTTTGGAGCGCAACCAGAGAGTGTCCAGCCAATAACTGTCCCTTCTAGAACTGGATAATTCCCAGGACGTGTCTTTCTGCCTGATGGAATCATCTCGTAGAATACGTCAGCTGCAAGTATTAGATCAATGCCCCTTGGATAATCAAATTCCGCATCAACCAACTTGTTGTTTTTGCGAATCATCCATGTACTTGTGTCCAACATGGTGGATGGAGTGTTACCAGTAATATGAGTCATGTTGGAACAGTTATGTGTCGTAACCCAGCGTGTATGCCTCGACGTTACATGTTTTGATACACTGTGATATGTATCAGTTTTGACGCTGCTTATACCTTGTATTTGCGCACGTGTCTGTGTTCTGGATAGCCTCAAACGTTGTATACTTCTCTCTGTTATGAAATGTGATTGAGAAGCACTGTCTAAAATTCTCTGCGTGGAATATATTGAACAGAATTATTCTGAAATTTCACAATGCCTGTCGCAAGTAGAGTATTATTTCTGAGTTTGCACTTGGATAAATATTATGTATTAAACTCTGCAGTTGAAATGTCTCTTGCATCTGCAAGTGGAACATTGTTTGCTGATCCCTTGACATTAGTTGATTGATATTGCCTTCTATATGCAGCAAGGTATGATGTCTCTTGTGACAATGGCGGCACACTTGCTTCGTACATGTGTGATTCCTAGTAAATTTTGCAAGAAGTTGAAACAAATTCCTGATTGCTTGGCATTATTAAGGCGATGCTTAAATTGCATTTTGAGACAATTTTCACATTTGAACATTCTATGAAATCCATTAAAAAAGAGCATTGTAGCTTGTTGCTGCGTTGGAATAAGATATACTGACCTTATTTCCAGGTGATTGTTATGAGCATAGAAAGGTAGTAACTACCTTCAGTGATTGGGTTGTCTGAAGTAGGTAAAATTCTCTGCACCTTGTTTCCAGAAACCTGAATAGTTCTTCAGTCGTTGGGGTGTCCGCGCGCGGAACGGTGTCTAGCTCCTATTCTCTCTGCGTTTCACGGTCGAATGTGGCCACCATCAAATATTTCATCATGAAATCTTGCACACATATTTAAAATAATATTTGTAAGTCATTCATGTGGCTGGAAGCATGATTAATTAATTGACGCAAGGATGATGCGCCCCCTTTCTGACTTGAGGCATTTAATATAAATGCTTGGCATGCATCATGGCAATTAATCTTTGTTATTGTAACGCTCTGTTACTAGTTGCTAAGCAACAAGAAAATTTTTGTTATTTGTAGATTGCTTTTCAAATCTATGGCTTCATTCTTGAGTGAAGCAATGAAGTAATGGAATTTTGGACATCATATAAGATTGTGTTATTGACAACTATTGCCTAAAATGTGTCTCTGTGATGAAACCAGCTTCATGTGTGACTATCGAAGGTTGTCAATGGAATTGTTGGTAGCTTAATGTGTGTGCTAATTGTATGTGACCTCGAAGTGTGACTAATTTTCCTGACCTATGATTCTTAATGAGCTACGTCTGGACGGTGGTTCTACTACAGGATTTAAAGTTCACTGAACTTAGCTTCAACTTAATACTACTGGTTTTCAAATAATTCTCTATTAGCCGTGAGATCTCTGTCATTTGATAGTGCCAATTCACCCTGCGCAATATCATATCTAATAAAAATGTGTGGCAGTTCGTTAAACCTCACCTGAATGTCGTTTATTTTTTGATCACCTAATTCAATAAAGTTCTGAATGCGTGAAAGCATTCCTCTTGCTACGCTGCGTTGCTTTATAAGCTGTGTGCGACGAGTTGCATCCATGATGTCTCATGCGAGTATACAGTTGGTATGGTGAGTGGAAGAGTGCGGGGTTAGTACCCTGGGTGGAGGCTGCAAAGTATTGTTGGCTTCGTGAAGTACCGTTGGTCGTCGTGGACCTTCGTTGTTCACTGTGGAAGGATGAATTCCAAATAGTGCCGAAGTTGGCCGATTGGTTTGGGCGAATTTAGATTCGTGTTGTATCACGCGAGTTTCTCATCTATACTCACTCGTTCTAGTAGTGACGTCACATATACTGCCGCGACCTTTCTTCGTTAGCAAATTGCATAATATGGCGCAGAATTTACAAGCGTGAGAATATTTTCGTGGCACCAAAAAAACGTTCTATGCAATGCCGAATATTTATCCGGTCTAGGAAGACCAATTATATGACGCCCCGTCTGCAGAAGGAGCATACACATACAAACAGGATTTTTGTTTCTTGTATTTCCTGGTTAATAAAAGAGTATGTATTAATATTAAATGAACGCAAAAGTTTAAGGTAATAAATTTTAGCCTAATCACTATATCACTCTTAATGTCAATAAATTGCTTAAATACTAAGCTTAATCCTTGTTGTTCAAGTTAAGAGTGTACTGTTCACCACACACAAGGATAATGTAACAGTACTCTTTGCCAATTTGTATTAACACTTAAACTTGTTGAATACCAAATCATTAACTGAGTTTAATGTTGCATAATTTAGTACTATATTGCAAAATATTTGCACACGCAAGGACATTTAACACTGTTCGTTGAACTAATGTTATTAACACCACATCATTGTTGATAAAATTACTCGAAGAAACGCTCCTTTTGAGGATTTAAAACAAAGTACTGCACTATGCAGCCTAGAATTTTCACACTTTGTTGATAATGTTACAAGTGTAACGAGACGTGCTGTATGTTCCATCCCTCATGGATACCACGCACCAACACTGGTACTGACGCCGAACAATTGAAGCCACGCTAACTTCAGACGAAGGAGATAAGCTATGACAGCATATACCCGCCCTAGTCTCGCTTCTAAATATATATATTGTGTAACACACTCAAAAATTAAAACAATAAAAAATTGGAATATTATTTACTATAATATTTGTCCTTAGCGTAACATTCTGCCACCCCCAGAAAGCTATGAGGCTCTAGTTCACTATTTGCGCCGGTAAAGAAAAAATTTTTCTAGTGGGTCGTTTAAGTCTCCTTTGCGAGTCCTAAACGTAAACCCACGAACGATGCCATCCTTCCCTGAATGGGTTTACTTGATGACAGCTGTGGGTCAATGTAATGGAGTCATGTTGTACGCCCTCAGCAGATAGAGATCGCCTGGTTGTAGGTTAGGGTATGTCCTCTGCCAGCGTTGACGCTGTTACAGACTCTGGAGATAGTCGGATGACCAACGTTGCCACAATTGTTGTAGTAGTTGTTAGTAGATTTGGCACCTGGAAATTCTATTGCATTTGACATCAGTAAAGTCAGCATCAGGTAATTTGTTAAGTCGTTCACCAATTTGAAAATGTCCAGGACACAAATAAGTTGCATTAAAAGGATCATCAGTTAAGGCACACAAGTTTCTGGAGTTTAGACAGGCCTCTATCTCAGCAAGTAATGTGTTCAGTTCTTCCTAAGTGTCAAACTGAGAACCTACTGTTCTTCGTAGATGATACTTCATGGCTTTCACAGCTGCTTCCCGCAATTCTCCCAAGCGAGTTCCATGTGATGGAACGAATTTCCAATCGCATCCTTCGGTGGCCCAGAAGTCCCGTACCATTGCCATCTGTAATGCGGATTGAAGCATCTTGTGAATTTATTGAAGTTCATTAGCAGCGCCTTGAAAGTTGTTACCATTGTCTGAACAAATATTTCTTGTATTCGCTCGACTTACTATGAAACGTATCAGGGCAGCAAGAAATGATTCTCTAGTTAAGCTTGTGACTACTTCAATCTGAACAGCCTTTGTCACGTAGCAAACAAATATTGCAATATATCTATTTATGAAAATTTTGCTTCTTGGTTGTCCCAATCTGAGTGAAATTGTTCCAACAAAATCCACGATTGTAGTGTGCAATGGCCTGGAAAGTTGTACTTGTGTTGATGGCAGCTCACATATGAGCTGTTGTGTTGCTTGTGTCTTGAAACTCTAGCAGGTTAGGCACTGATGAATGACTGTTTTCACCGAGTTTCATATTTTTGGTGTCCAATATTTCTCTTGTAGAGATGCTTTTAATAGTTGTGGCCTAGCATGGTGAAGTCTTATGTGCTCTGCTGAGACAACCAATTTTGTGAAGTGATGATTTGAAGGTAAAATCATCTGATGCATTGTTTGATAAGGAAGCGTGGATTACTGCAAACTTCCTCCCCCAATGAGAAAATCTTCCTTATCCATGTAGGGATGCAGTGTCTTGACAGAAAGGCTGGCTGCAAACTCTTTTTTTCCATTACATTTTTCATTTCCTGTGCATAAGTAATTTGTTGTACCAACTTCACACAGCAAGTCAGAGTCCGTTTGAAATCATGTGTGGAGAGGATAGTTTATTGACTGTTGACCTTGGGTTTTTAAAAATGCCTATAAATCCCTTGCAGTGTGCATTTACTCTGATGTGCCTGTTCAACTTGGAAAATCCATATGTGATATATTACGGAGTTTGTCGACATACAATGTGCACATTTCTGATTTCCAGCTTGTTTATGTGTGTGTTGATGTCTTTTGTAGACCAGTTGGATGGCTCCTGTGAAAGCGTTTGTGGTCCCATCCACCATAGTGTGGATATTGGCAGTGTTGAGGGATCTATTCATCTTGTAACTATTTCAGCAGTATTGGTTTGAGTTGGTACATTTCTCCATTAAACTGATGTTGTTTCTTCTAGAATGTGATAAACTCTGTTGCCTACAACATTCTTCCATTTGTTCGTTGGGTCCGATATGCTTGTGACTACAATGGACGAATCTGTTCATAGGTAGGACTCATTTATTTTTACGTTGAGGAAGCCTAAGAACATTTTTACAGTTTGAACAACAATGTAGGTGCACAAAGCTCCAAACTAGTTATAGTAAATTGTTTCAATGGTGCCACCGTCGATGTGAAAACAGAAGTTCACAAGATATCACGTGGTGTCTGTCTGTGGAAGGAATGTAGTGGCAGGCTCCAAAGGTTCGTTCACATGCTGTCACAAATTCCATGTATTTGTATGTTGACAGCATTTGAGCAGATAACCTTCCGGTTTACCTTCAGTTGTGACAATTTAGGAATAGTCTGCAACAGCTGATTCCATTCTTTTTGCAGATGAGTTGGAAGTAGTCCATCACAATTTAGTTTGTCTTCCCACAGTTTCTGTAGAAATATCATGTGGGCAATGACACCTGGACTAAGAAGTCCAAGAAGATCAAATATACATGCTGTAGTGGCTAGCACCCTTGTTTTTTTGCTTGCTGTAGAGTTGCGACGTTTGCACCTGGGTTGTGTTGTTCTTGACTTGAATGTGATAATTTGTTGGATTCCATAGTAATCCGAGCGTTCTAGCTCCATCTTCATTATCCAGGGTTAATGTCTGTTGTGTATCTTGCAGGAAACTTCGATTGTCGTCCAAGAATTTAGAGTGGTATGAAGCCCATATCTTCAATGGAAATCCTGCCGTTTGAAGCAGAGATGATGTTTCTTGTTGCACTTTAATTGCATCTTGTATGGTTGAGGTGCCACTTAGTAAGTCATCAACATAAATTTCATTGCTCGGCACTTGAGCCGCCCTTGGTTTTTGACACCTGATTTCTTCTGCTAATTTCTTTAAGCAACATGTTGCCAGATATGGAGCTGAAGAGGTTCCATATGTTACAGTGATGCAGTTGTACTCTTGGATGGGTTCGTCAGAAGAATATCTCTATAGAATTCTGTGTAAATCCGTATCCTGTGGATGTACGTATATCTGCCTGTACATCTTTTTTATGTCAGCTGTGAAGCACATTTCATGGGTTCTGAAATGCAGTACAATGGAATATAGATCCTGTTGAACATTAGGACCTACGAGTAGGATATCGTTTAGTGACAATCTATTGGAATTCTGTGCACTTCCTTTGAACCCAACTGAAGTCTTTATTGTGGTAATTGTTTCCTTGAAGACTGCATGATGTGTTAAAAAATAGAATGTTTGTCTCTCCTCTTGACCGTTCACTGGTTCCACGTGACCTAATTATTCATATTCTTTCATGAATTTGTGGTACTGATCCTTGAGTTCTGGATCTCGTTCCAGTCTACGTTTAATTGCATGTAGACGTCGCTCTGTAGAGAGGCGAGAAGATCCAAGTCGTTGGGATCCAACTTTGTTGGCAGTCTAACAACAAATCTTCCATCTTTTTGTTGGGTTGTGTGTGTGATGAAGTGTTGTTCACAGAATTGTTGCTCTGTTTTCATGGTCCATTGCTCCACGGGTTCCACTTCCCAGAAGCGGTTTAAATTGTGCTCCAGACTCTTGTCTTCTCGAAGCAGAAATGTATGCTGAGGTTCATTCTGTGTAGTAGTGGCTGGAGTCAGACAAGTGAGTGTCACCAAGAACAGTCTCTTGTAGAACTGAATAATTCACAAAACGTGTCTTTCTGCCTGATTGAAGCATCTCGTAGAATATATCAGGTCCAATTAATAGATCAATGCCCCCTGGTTGATCAAAATCTTCATAAGCATATTTGTTATTTTTAGGAATCTCCCAGGTGCCTGTGTCCAACTTGGTGGATGTTGTGTTACCAGTTATATGAGACAAGATGGCACAGTTAAGTGTTGTATCCCAGTCTGTATGCCTCGACCTTAAATGTATTGATACACTGTCATATGTCTCAGTGTTGAGACTGCTTATGCCTTGTATTTGGGTATATAACTATTTTTTGGATAACCTCAAATATTGTAAATATCCCTCTGTTTTGAAATGTGATTGACAAGTACTGTCTAACGATGCTCTGCATGGAACATATTGAACGGATTTATTCTGACTTCCACAATGACTGTAGCCAGTAGAATATGTTTTCTGTGTTTGCCCTTGAATGAACAATATGTGTTAATATCTGCAAATGAGCTGCCTCTTGCATCTTGCATCAACATTGGTTGCTGAACCCTTGTCATTAGTTGACTGATTTTGCCTGTCTATATGCAGCAAGTTATGATGCCTCTTGTGACACTGACGACAAACTTTTTTCGAATATTTGTGATTCCTATTAAATGGTAGCAACCATTTGAAACAATGTTCTGATTGCTAGGCATGATTAAGGGGTTGTTTCCTTGCATTTTGAGATTTTTTTCACATTTGAACATTCTATGTGATCCATTACACAGATAGAATTTTAGCTGTATTGCTGCGTTGAAATACGTTTCACTGACCTTGTTTGCAGGTCATTGTGATGAGCGTGAAATGGTAGGAACCGCCTTCAATTATTGGGTTTTCTGAAGTAGCTCAAGAGCACTGCATTTTGATTCCAGGAATGTGACGTGACTATATCTGAAGTCGTTGAGGTATCTGCGCGCGAGGCGGTGATGAGCTACAATTCTCTCTGAGTTTCAGGATCGGGTGTGGGCAATATAAAATAATTCAACATTAAACATTGCAGAGCCACACAACTAGATGATGCTTGTAAGGCATTCATATGGCTGGACACGTGATTAAGTATTTGTCGGAATGGTGATGCATCTCCCTTTCGGACTTGAAGCATTTGACATAAATGATTGGAAATTATCAAGGCAATTAAACGTTTGTTATTGTAACGTTTTGTCACAAGTTGCCAAGCAACAAGAAAATTTTCATTCGTTATTAGAAGATTGCTTATCAAAATTTTAAATACATTCTTGTTTGAATCAATGTAGAAATGGAAATTTTGGACATTAGAAAATGTTTTGTTATTGACAAATAATGCCTTAAATTAGTATATGTAATGTAACCAGTTACATGAGTCACCTTCAATTTTGGCAATTCAATGGTTGGTAGCACAATGTGTGTACAACTCGTATGTGACCTCGAAGTGTGATTACGATTTCATGACCCACAGCTTCTTAAGCTTCTACGTCTGGACGTTGAGTCTAACACAGGATGTTAAAAGTTGACTGAACTTAACACACTTTTTTGATAATATCACAAGTGTAACGAGACGTGCTGTATGTTGCATCCCCCATGGATACCACGCACCGACACTGGTACTGACGCCGACAAACTGAACCCACACAAACTTCAGACAAATGAAGGAGGCTATGACGTTATATACCGGCGCTAATTTCGCTCCCAAAAATATATTTTGTGTAAGAGTTAAACACAAAAATTAAAATAACAAAAAATTAGCGAATTAGTTATTTTAAAATTTGCCCTTAGCGTAACATTCTGCTACCCCCAGAAAACAATGACACTATTGTTCACTATTCGCATGCGGTAAATGGCAAATTTTTGTAATAGGACGTTTAAAGTCTCTTTTGGTTATCCTAAATTTAACAACGCTGACGATGCCGTCCTTTCCTGGGTGAGTTTCCACGATGGCAGCTATGGGCCAATGTAATATAGTCGTGTTGTCCTCCCTCATCAGGACGCGGTCGCCTGGTTTTAGGTTAATGGATGTTCTCTGCCTCCGTTGACTCTGTTGCAGGCTCTGTGGTTAGTCGGATGTCCAACGTTGCCATAGCTGTTGTATTTGTTGTGGGTACATTTGCCACCTGGATTGTCTATTGCATTTGACATGAGTAAAGTCAGAAGCAGATAATTGGGTAAGTGGTTCAACAATCAGAAAATATCCAGGAGACAAATAAGTTGGATTAAAAAGATCATTAGATAAGGCACACAAGTTCTGGAGTTTAGACAGGCCTGTATCTCCGCAAGCAATGTGCACAGTTCTTTTAAGTGGCAATATGAGAACCTAGTGTTCTTCGCAGATAATACTTCATGGATTTCACTGCTGCTTCCCTTAAACCAGCGAAGTGAGGTCCATTTGGTTGAACGAATTTCCAAACGCATCCTTCAGTGGCCAAGAAATCCTGTATCTTTTTCTTCTGTGATGTGGATTGAAGCATCTTTTAGCTTTCATGAAGTTCATTGGCAGCGCCATGAAAGTTGGTACCATTGTCTGAAGAAATGGTCCTTGGTTTCCTTCGACGTGCTATGAAACGTCTCAGAGAGGGAAGAAATGATTCTGTAGTTAAGCTTGATAATACATCTATGTTAACCGCCTTTGTCACGAAGCAAAACAGTATTGCAATGTATACTTTGTAATGGTTCTGCTATGTGGTGGACCCAATCTGAGTGATATTGGTCCAGACTGTAGTGAGGATTGTACTCGTGTTGATGGCAATTCACCCATGAGCTGTTGTGTTGCTTGTGCCTTGTATCTATAGCAGGTTAGGCACTGATGAATGACTGTTCTTACCAAGTTCCTTATTCTTGGAATCCAATATCTCTTTCGTAGAGATGCTATTAGAAGTTGTGGCCCATCATGGTGAAGTCTTATGTGCTCTGCTGAGACAACCGATTTTGTGAAGTGATGATTTGAAGACAAAATCATCTGACGCATTCTTTGATAAGGAAGCGTGGAATACTCTAATCTTCCTCACACTCTGAGAAGACCTTTCTTATCGATGAAGGGATGCAGTGTCTTGAGAGAACTGCTGGCTGCAACATCTTGTTGTTATTGTAAATTTTTCATTTCTTGTGCATAAGAAATTTGTTTTACCATCTTCACACAGCAATTCAGAGCCGGGTCGAATTCTTTTGTTGAGAGGATAGTTGATTCCCTGTTGGCCTTGTGATATCTGCAAATGCCTATGAATCTCTTGCATTGTGCAATTACACTGATGTGTCTGTTCAACATGGAAAATCCTTGTGTGATATGTTCTGGAGGTTTTTGACATGTAATGTTCACATTTCTGATTTCCAGGTTGTCTATGTGTGTGTTGCTCTCTTTTTTAGGCCAGCTGGATGTCTCCTGTGAAAGCGTTTGTGGTTCAATCAACCTTAGTTTGGATGTAGACAGTGTTGAATTTTCTATTACTTTCGAAATGATTTCAGCAAGACTGGATTGAGATGGTAAATGCCTCAATGAAACAGATGCTGTTTTTTCTTGAATGAGAGCAACCCTGCCATTTGTTTGTTGGGCCCTGTAAACTTGTGAGTACATTGGACGAATCTGCCCATAGGTAGGGCAAATTAATTTTTATTTTGAGATCGCCTATGGCTTTCTTCTACAGTTTGGGCAACAATGAAGCTGCATAAATCGCCAATCTTGGTATAGTTAATTGCATCATTTGTGTCACCTTCGACGTGGAATACAGAAGTTCACAAAAAAAGTTGTTGTTACTGTCTGTGGAAGGAATATAAAGGCTGGCTCCATAGGCTCGTTCCCTGCTGTCTCAAATCCATGTATTTGTATGTTGACAGCATTGGAGCAGATAACCTTCCGGTTTATCTTAAGTTGTGACAATTTAGGAATAGTCTGCAGCAGCTGATTCCAATCTTGATGAATATGAACTAAAAGGAATTCATTCCATTGTAGTTTGTCTTGCCACATTTTCTGTAGAAATATCTTGTAGGCAATGACAGCTGGACTAAGCATTCCCAGAGGATCAAATAATGGTGGTGAAGTGGCTAGCACCTTTGTTTTGTGCTCGCTGTAAGGAATGCCACACTAACTTCAGACAAAAGAGAGACGCTATTACGTTGTATACATGCACTAATGTCTACCCCAAACGTATATTTTGTGTAACATTTACACTAAAAAATTGAAATAGCAAAAATTTAGAAAATTAGTTATTATAAAATTTTTCTTTAGCGTAACAATCTGCCACCCTGAGAAAACAATGTCTCTTGAGTCCACTATTAGCACGCTATAAAGGGCAAATTTTTGTAATGGTTCGTTTAAAGTCTCTTTTGGGGGTCTTAAGTGCAAGGACGCGGAGGATGCAGTCCTTCCGCGGGTGCGTTTCCTTGATGAGAATTGTGGGTTGATGAAATGGAGTCATGTTGTCCTCCCTCAGCAGGACGAGATCGCCTGGTTGTAGGTTAGGTGATGTCCTCTGCCAGCGTTGACGCTGTAGCGGATTCTGGAGGTAGTCGGATGACCAACGATGACAGAATTGTTTTAGTTGTTGTTGGTAGATTTGCCACCTGGAAAGTCTATTGAATTTGACATCAGTAATGTCAGGAACAGGTAATTGGGTAAGTGGTTTACCAATTAGAAAATGTTCAGTAGACAAATAAGATTGATTAAAAGGATTATCAGATAAGGTACACAAGTTGCTGGAGTTTAGAAAGGCCCTTACCTCAGCAAGTAATGTGCACAGTCCTTCATAAGTAGCAAACTCAGAACCTAGTGTCCTTCGCAAGTGATTCATCGTGGATTTCATAGCTGCTTCCCACAACAGTCCTAAGTGAGTTCCATGTGGTGGAACGAATTTCAAATCGCATCCTAAAATGGCCAAAAATTCCTGTAACTTTTTCCACTGTGATGTGGATTGAAGTATCTTGTTGATTTGAAGAAGTTCATTGGTATCACCTTGAAAGTTGGTACCATTGTCTGAACCAATGATCCTTGGTTTCCCTCGACGTGTTATGAAACGCCTCAGGGCAGCAAGAAATGCGTCTGTAGTTAATCTTGTGACAAATTCAATGTGAAAAGACTTTGTCAAGAAGCAAAGAAAGATTGCAATGTATCAATTTGTGACAGTTTTGCTACGGGTGATCCCAAACTTATTGATATTGGTCAAGGATATTCCACCCCTTTAGTGAGGAATGGCCTGGAAGTTAATACCCGTGTTGGTGGCAGCTCAACAATGAACTGTTTTGTTGCTTGTGCCTTCAATCTATATCAGGTTAGGCACTGATGAATGACTGTTTTCAGCAAGATTCATATTTTTGGTACCCAATATTTATCTCGTAGAGATGCTATTAGGATTTGTGGCCCAGCATGTTGAAGCCTTATGTGATGTGCTGGGACAACCAATTTCGTGAAGTGATGATTTGAAGGCAATATCATTTGATATAATATTTGATAAGAAGCGCTGATTCCTGCAATCTTCCTCCCACTCTGTGTAAACCTTCCTTATCTATGAAGGGATGCAGTGTTTTGAGAGAACTGCTCGCTGCTACTTCTTGATTTCCACCAAATTCTTCATTTCCTGTGCATAATAAATTTGTAGTACCATCTTCACACAGCAACTTAGAGCCTTGTCGATATCTTTTGTGGATAGGATAGTAGATTGCCTGTGTCCTTGGGATTTCTGCAAATGCCTATGAATTTCTTGCAGGGTTCAATTTCTCCGATAAGACTATTCAACTTGGAAAACTCTTTTGTGATGTCTTCTGGAAGTTCTAGTCATGCACTGTGCACATTTCTGTTTTCCAGGTTGTCCATGTTCGTGTTGATCTCTGTTTTAGGCCAGCTGGATGGCTCATGTGAAAGCCGTTGTGGTCCCGTCCAAAATAGGGTGGATGTTGACAGTTTTGTAGGTTCTAATCTCTTGAAATGATATCAGCCTAATTGGATTGAGATGGTATATGTCTCATTAACCTGATGTTGTTTTTTCTTGAATGACAGCATCTCTGTTACATACAAATATCTTCCATTTGTTTGGTGGGCCCTGTATTCATGTGATTGAAATGGACGAATCTGTCTATAGGTAGGCCTAATTTATTGTTATGTTGAGGGCGCCTATGGTTTCTTATACTGTTTGGATAACAATGTAGATGCACAAAACTCCAAACTTGGTACTGTAAATTGTTTCATTGGTTCCACATTTGATTTGGAACACAGGAGTTCACAAGATGTCTTGTTGTTACAGTCTGTGGAACGATTGTAGAGGCATGATGCATAGGCTCGTTTATTGAGGTCACAAAATCCATGTATTTGCATGTTGACAGCATTTGAACAGATAACCTTCAGGTTTATGTTAGGTTGTGACTTCTTAGGAATATTCTGCAACAGCTGATTCCTTTCTTGTTGGAGATGAGCTGGAAGAAGTTCGTCACATTGTAGTTTTTCTTTCCACACTTTCTGTAGATATATCTCCTACGCAATGCCAGCTGGACTATGCAGTCCGAGAGGATCAAATATTGATGCTGTAGTGGCTAGCACCTTTCGTTTTGTGCTGGCTGTGGAGTGTGTTGGTTGAACTTGGGTGGTGTTGTATTGTCTTGAAGCTGATCATTTTTTGGATTCCATAGTAATCAGTGCGTTGTAATTCCATTTTCATTATCCAGGCATATTGTCTTTTGTGTTTCTTGCAGCTCCCTTGGAATGTTATTCAAGAATGTATGGTGGTTTGAATCCCACATCTTCAGTGTTAATCCCGCTCTTTGAAGCAGAGATGATATTTCTATTTGCATCTTAATAGCATATTGTATGGTTGAGGTGCCAATTAGCAATTCTCCAACATAAATGTCATTGCTCAGCACTTGACAGCACTTGGGTATTGACACTTGTTGTCGTTTCTAATTTATTTAGGCAACGTTTAGCCAGAGATGTAGTTGCAGATGTTCCATATGTCACAGTGGTGAGGTTGTACTCTTGGAAATTTCGTCTGAAGAATATATCTATAGAACTATTTGTAGTTCCCTATCTTGTTGATGTACTTTAATCTGCCTGTACAATTCTGCTATGTCAGCTGTGAAGCACACTTTATGGGTTCTGAACCACAGTACAATGTAATACAGATCCCGTTGAGAGTAGGACCTAATTGTAGTACGTCGTTTATTGACAATCCAATGGAAATTTTGGCACTTCCATCCAACACAACTCCAGTAATTTTTGTAGTACTTGTTTCCTTGAAGACTGCATGATGTGGTAAAAAAAATAGCATATTTGCCTCCCCTCTTGAGTCTTCACTGGTTCCACGTGAAGTATATTTTCATATTCCTTCATGAAATTGTGGTATATATCCTCGAGTTCTGGATCTTCTTTCAGTCTGCATAAAATTTGCATGTACTCTTCGCTCTGCAGAGAGGCGTGAAGATCCAAGTTGCTTGGAACCCATCTTTGCTGGCAGTCTAACTGTTACGCTAAGGACAAATTTTATAATAAATAATTTGCTATTTTTTGTTTTGTTATTTTAATTTGTGTGTAAGTGTTACACAGTATATTTTTT
>Ga0131853_10001905_pt1 | contig 37242 bp, 27 predicted proteins | sample TergutLab28metaG_FD_92764 | JGI IMG/M metagenome (GOLD analysis project Ga0131853, IMG submission 92764) | Labiotermes labralis P1 segment gut microbial communities from Petit-Saut dam, French Guiana - Lab288 P1 (version 2) (version 2) | ecosystem: Host-associated > Arthropoda: Insects >... | reverse complement strand
GTTGCGCTGACCACGTGACACCCCTCTATCCGCAAAAGTTGGCACTAACTTCGCCGACCGGCGGCGGCCGCTCTGTCGGTATAGTTCGCGTGCGGACTAAGGCCACGGAGTTTGTTTTTGTATGGGAAAAATAAGAAATGCACACAAGTTCCAGTCCACACTCATGAATGACGAAGCCAACTTGTGTGTTGTTGGGGTAGGGGGTGACATTAATTACTTTAAGTGAGGACATCCCGTTGTGTTTGAACTCTAAAAGTAAAACAAAATGTTTGAATTTACCGTCAAAACACATCAACAGTGTAAAAATTTTATTTTATTGTGGTAACATGTTTCAGTCTTATTTAACCATCTGCAGGCCAACATTCAGAAATATGAGGTACAATCAGTGCATATCATGTGCTATGGGATACCACAGTACATGATATCCACTGACTGTACCTCATATCTCTGAATGTTGGCCTGAAGATGGTCTAATAAGACTGAAACATGTCGCCACAATAAAATACACTATTGTTGTGTTTTGACTGTAACTTTAATATTTTGTTTCACTTTTAGAATAATATTAAGCTGGATAACACAAGAATAAGAAAACAGAGATTCTACTGGAATGGCCAGTCTCAGAATGGGGTCAGATGTGGACATGCGAGAGGCATTTCTTGACCAGCTCCGCTACTGTTAGATTCCACGCAAAGACTCTGCGCCGTGGAGTAATAACAATATTCAAATATCGATGCTTCGCGTATATGTCAGAATAGTTAGAAAGTGCTAAACTTGTTATAAATAGAGAATGGGTCAGCGACATGTACGTGGTGTTATCAATGTTATCAGGGCTGAATTAGTTTTTCAATAATAATAAGTTTCTAATTGATGTTCCCTTCAAAGTAATCTTATTGGGACTTAACATCTTGGACGCAGCGATGGATTTACTGTTAGCAGCATTTCGTGGAGTGTCTTTGTGAAAATCGGCAAGGGCTTATTGATTATTCTGTTACAAAGATAAATTCCTTCACTCAGTACACACATTCAACTGCTGTGTCAACGGAGAACAAACTGATTTTGAACTCCAAACCCAGCTCAAAAACTTGTTTTCACCTTATCGTCTGTTCTCCAAATCCTACTTTCAGCCTTCCGAAAGTTGTCGTACTTTTCCCTCCTTTAATGCAAGGTTGGATGTAGACACCATGTTCTTTCTAGCCTGACTTTTTCCAGGTATGTCAAAATCTCGAATGGACAACACACAGTTGTACTTACCAAGACGTTTCTCAACAATCACTCGTGATACAACATTGTTCCAAGAAGGAAATGCCCTACCAACACCTCGCAGTAAAATATTGCGTTGCGTTCAGTCGGGAAACTATTTGATCACTTCGCTGGACACAAAACTGTCGAGAAAACTAGACAAATTGCAAATGGGTATGTTGCACGAGAATGAGCCGCGAAGGACATATATGGCGCACTGGAGAAATGAGCAACTAATAAAAACTTTGCGCCCAAGCCTGAAAGGAATAGACGACTTCGTATGCCTAGTTAAATATGGTCGAGTATTATTAAAATGGATTTCAAGTAATAAGATCAGAGGATGTGAAATGGATTTAACTGGCTCAAAATAAATTCCAACATTACCATTGCTAATTTTTTCCATTAACCGGGGACATTGCTTAAACGCGCTGAGCGAACGCGAGATTTTGAAAACGACTGTACTATATGGCCTTCGTGGAGTACACAGTATATTACAGACAGTAACTGAATAACACTAAAGATGTCTGGCAAGGCAGGTGAGTGCTGTAACAATGTCGGTAGACGGTAGCCTAACATATCAGGTTACGAAAAGCGTTTCATTACAGCCCAGTCCGTTTTACATGCCTGATTTATTCTTATTTGAAGTTACGTGGGCTTAACTCAGTGAATTTTAAAATGTAATTACTAACTAACTCCATTGAGCAGAGTCCTTCTTGAGAAGCCAATAGGTCCTCAGGAAGTCAAGAAATTCTTCGCATTTTATGCAACCCAGAGGTTCATTACCGCATTCACAAGTGCCCGCATCCCGTCCCTTTCCTGAGCCAGATCGATCCAGTCCGTGCCCATTCCCCCCCAGTTTTCATCCCACTCTTTGACGTGTAATTACTTCTTTAGATCATTTGTAAAAATTCCATGTTTTCTTATTTTGGTCCAAGTTAAATTTTCTATATACCCATATATACATGTATGTTGGCTTCGCATGGAACTTGTTTCTTTCAAAGAGCACATAAAAAAACTATAAGATAGATTGTTAAAATTTTTATGTAATAAGACCAATGAAGATAGTGGACGGTAGCGTAACAGTAAGACGGATTTGCGTAACCACTGTTGCCATGGAAAAGGAAAAAGTATTGAATATTACAATTATGTGTTTGTATCCTTGCCTTAGTTATCCGGCAGGCAAATCGTATCTTTTCTGCGCCATATCAGTTGACATCTGTGACCTGCCACGCTCTACCATATTTTTCAACATTATCTCACAAACGGAAAATTTTTCGAAAAAAAAAACTATTCAATACAAAACGTGCCTTTGTTATTCTCCACAATTTGTGTCTGAAACATTTCTCATCGTAAGAAAAATTAAGCGAGATCACATGAAGAGCATCCGTTATTCTTGTAATATTTTAATTAAACTTTAATTTTTTCAGCAGATTTTCCTACAACACCCGAATATCATATTTCATGAAAATCAGTTTACGAGTTGTTCCGTGCGGACAGACAGACATGACGAAATTTGCGAAAGGCTTCGAAGAATTCCATATAGTCTGTCCGGCGTTCCACAGATATCTAAATAACACGACGTACGGAAGTTCCGCACTGCGCGGACTATACTTCTTACAGTACAAGTGGACAACTCCGAGCGAAGCCACTTGCCGGAGGAGCAAGGAGCAACTTGGCACATAATGTGCATATCGGCGCGTGACAGTTAACCCACGCAGCCAATACGGCCGGCAGCCATATTACCCTACACACGCAGTTCGCACGTTTTCCTTGTTCCCTTTTTATAAATTTTATCGACCAATAAGAAAACTTTAATACGTCAACTTCGTGCTTTTTTTTTCAGTAGGAGAATTAACGAATGCGTACCCAGTAAATTGTCTCCACTAAATTTTTCTGTCTTTACTCAGTCACACGGTTGTTCCAACCATTAAGAGAGAGCTTTCGAATACCTGGAAGGAACAAAATAATTCATATCCTTAAAAGCAATGAAGACTCAAATAATACTCAACGGTACTGAACAATGAGCAGTTCGACGTAACATAAGCAAGGTGGCGTAATAAAAAAAATGATTTTACTTTTTTAAGGTGGTAATTAACAAATAATAAGCTATAAACTAATTTAAGGTTTCAAAAATACATACAAAATTTTAGGTGGATTCCGTAAAAACCGAACAGCACCTACTATTTTCGCCACAACCGTCTCTTTATGATCTGCAGCTTTTCGTCCTTTCTGCGCCGCGTTCTTAGTGGCTGTCTTCTCGTGACGTTCTTTACTAAGCAAACAGCACTTAGTCTAACACAACACAGGTTTATTGCAATTCAGTTGATTGCCCTTACACGCAGGCGTACCTGTAAGGTTAATCAATTGAATTACAATAAGCCTGTGTTGTGTTCGACTGACTAAGGGTGGTCTGTTGCTCCCCATTTTCGAAATTAAGCAACAGATCTGGATAAGACTCATTTTTGTAGACATAAACTGCATTTTACTGTGACCGGTTTATTCAAATTTAGCTTGGTGCATTTTAGAGGAGGGTACAAAATGCTTACAAAATTATAAGAAACCATTTTGTCTTGGAAATGATGATTATACCCTAACAATGAATCTTGTAAGACCCTAACAACTCACGTTAGACAAATTTTTGAAGGTACATTTGGTATGTTAAAAAAAAAAGCCTTTGGAATATTTAAAACAGAAATGTTGGCTGCGCTAAATATTTGCCTTCAGTACTTGGAATGTTTCAATTCCAACAACAGATCTGTCCCTTGACAAGGGAAGTATGCTAATTGCCCACAAGTAAATTAAAAATTTTTGGTTTGCTCTTTATTTGAAGAGCCCATTTCGCCAGTTATTTCTTTCCAGAGCTAGTCAATTACACTGTAAATGTAGTGCTACTTCATACTAAAGTCATACACTGCTAGATGACGTTCAGTGCAGAGCAGCAAAATATCAGCATCACATTCCATATAGAAAGAGATTACTTTAATTTGAAATTTATTAGTTCATGTGCATTCACCCACAATATTTTAAAAATGTAAATAATTTAAAATTACTTTTTTTTTAACTTTACAGCACAAAAAATAATCCATAGGTAAATTACAGAAAACTAAACTGCTGGCTTCAAACAAGTAGCAAGGAACTAACAGAAGTGACTAGCAGTGCCCAGGACAAACAAAAGAATTTGTATGGTTGGTTGGTGCAGTCCCTTACACTCTACTTTTCCATGACACACAGACTGTAGCAAACTGTCTGGAACTGTTTCAAATAGCTCGGGGCAGTTCTGTTTGCAACAGCATAGATTCAGCCTTAGAGAGCAAACAGTGTGGACTGTGATAATTTACTTTTGAACTTGGATTAAAAAAATAAAATAATTTAGAAATGCTAAAATATACTTGAAAGTATTAAAAATACGCTGTTTTAACAACAAAGCAGATGGAACATATTTCTGAATGGGAATTATCATTTAAGCACATTTTGCAGGAAATGTGTGGGAAGTTACCACCTACCATCAGCACTCACTGAGGCACTGGGGAGTTAATAGGTTCCTTGCTAGGTAACATGATTTGTTCACTATTTTATTCCCTTCACTTTCAAGTACTTTTCTTGTTAAATACTACGAAATCCTCTGACTTTTGTTTTCAGATTATTTAACAATAGCATGAGCAGCTAAGATTGTGAGTATGTAGCTGTGGTAACATGATCAGAGAACTATGAATTACAGTGGATGTAAAAACAAAAGCACTCAGGCCTGACTGGAGTTACTAGCCTATCATTTGTCTGGGGGGGAACATGGGAAAGTCACAAAAACCTCAGTCATGCTAGCTAATTCCCCTGTGAACCTGAACCTCTCAAATACTAAGCACAAGTGCTAATCTTTGCGCTGCTATATTCAGTCATATATTTGTGCTGTCATGTTCTTTCCTTGCCCTAAAATATATGCCTGGAATAATCATAATCATGAAAACAGATGATAAAATGTTACATGCATGCATGAACATACTCTCTCCCTCTCTCACATCTCCACTGAAGATACACTCTCAAATACATACACCTGAACCACTGTTACCTGAGCATAAGATCTTTCAGGTGAATCTGAAGAATAAAAAATCAAATAGATGACACTTATTATTTTATTGTACGTCTTATAGGCTCAACATGTTTCGGGCGCTACCATGCCCATCATCAGGAGCTCGCGACTATGATGTTGATCACCATATTGGTCGTTTCTTTCTTGGTTTGCTGTATGTTGAAGGTTACGTGTGGTTGGGCTGGAGTAGTGTCCGGGCTGCAGGCTAAAGCATGTTGTGCTTTAGCCTGCAGCCTGATCACATATTCCGCATTTATCAGACAAATGAAAGAAAATTAAAATATACAGTCGGGTGTGAGGCTGTGACAAGTTTCCACAGGCTACCATGACAGACAGGTAAAAATATGAGATGAAAATTTTAGGGAATAAATAGAGTAGTGATTGCTGTTTAGCATCCATGAACTTAATTTTAAAGACAGAGTGTTCCAAATAATCATTACTTTCCTGCAATTGCCATCTGAAAGTATGCACAACTCATTACACTACAAAACCATTAAACCATCTCAGTTCCATCTTATCACCACACCAAACAGTAACCTCTACTTAGCAGAAATGTAACCATTTGGTGTTACAAGTCCTACATTTATTAAAGAAAACAAATACTGCACTATACTGCAAACATTCTTGGCTACAAACTGGCCAAGAACAATGTAAATGGTGTGAAATGTCATGGTTTCAAAACGACGTTACAACAGCCCACACAGCAGAATGTTTCCATGGCACTTAATTTCACAGTTTAGGAACATTCCTTGACCAACATATCAGACTTTCTCTGTGGGAGTATCTTAAGTTGATGCTCAGTCACTACTCAAGAACTGAAAATATGCATTCTGGACAGAACTGATAAATTAACTGTGCTTTATTTAAAGCAGAACTTCAGTCAGTGACTACAGCAACATAATGAATAACATGGGAGTCATCTGGGACAAGTATTTTTCCAAAACGTACGAACACTCTCAATAACTGTTCTTGTTATTCCATAAAATGTTTTTCATTTATTGTCCAATCTCTCACAGCAGTGTACAGAAAACTGTCACATACTTATGCCTCATTCTGTCCAATGTGGCAGTCCATCAGATATTTACAGACTTCAAGAAAGCCTATGATTCAGCTCAGAGGAAAATGTGTATTAATTTCTTACTGTTTTTGTTACACCATGAAACTTGTCAGCTTAATTTGAATGTGTGTAACTTAAACTCATGATAATGTTCAGATAGACAAATGTTTTTCTGACAGCCTTTCTGTTGAAAATGATGTGGAAAAAAAAAAAAAGAAGCATGCTTTATCACCATTAGTTCTCAGCTTTGCTTCAGAATTTGCCATTAGGAAGATACAAGAAAACCCAGAATAATTAAAACTGACTGGGATACATCAGCTGCTGAACTATGCTGATGATAAGATTTATTGAGCTCAAACATAAATACTACCAAGAAAAACCACAGAGGTTTATTATTCATTATTATGAAGGTTGGTTTGAAGTAGTAAATGCTGAGAAAACAAAGTAAACGTTCACATCCTGTGAACAGAATGCAGGACAAAATCACAACATGAAGATACCCAACAGATCCATAGGAGGCAAAACTGAAATATTTGGATATAACACTAAATAATAAAATCACATTCATAAAGAATTTAAAACCAGATGAAATATGTAGAATGCTTGTTGCCATTCTGTTCAGAATATACATCTTTGCATTTGTTAGATAAAAATGTAATACACAAATATAATTTCGTGTTCATGAAACTTCCTGCAAAATTTGCACATTCAGAACTTGACTCTGTAGTCTGTATTACTTTTGCATTAATTTTAGTCTGGTAGTTTGCCTGACCTGACATTTCCTACGGCAAAGTCAAGGTAGAAGGAGAACATAATGTGCTCTGCAAAGAGGCAGATGTCAACCAATTTCAACAATATTCAATACTCTTAGGCACATGAGAGGCAACAGAGACAAAGGAATATCAGCCAGTTTTGGGTGTGAGTGAACCAGTGAGCAACCTTAAGGCCTCAGGTAAACACAGTGTGGCCATTATTTGAATCCGAAGAAAAAAAAAAACCACCCCCTCAAACTTTGCTCTTCACTGGAGTTATGGCCAAGACCCCTGTGAAAAATAAAAATCAGAAAATAACTGACTGCCCTCTCCCCCCCCAGAGACAAGGTTGTAGTGTTTTAGGCACATCTGCATATTTGCAAAAAGCTGGCATTAGCTTTGTCACATCTGTCTTCCTATCCATCCACAAACCCACATGGAACAACTCAGCTCCCACTGGACTGATTTTCATGAAGTTTGATATTCAAGAGTTTTTCAATAATCTGTCAAGAAAATTCAAGTTTTGTTAAAATCCGACAAGAATAACAGGTACTTTATACGGAGACCATTATACATTTATGATCATATCTCACTCAACCTGTCTTATAATGAGAAATGTCTCAGACAGAAGTTGTACAGAAAATCAACACATGCATTTTATGTTTGAAAATCATGGCATTTATGAGATAATGTGGAAAAATACTGCAGAGCCAGAAAGGCCACAGATAATGTGTGTGCACATTACACACTACTGCACACTGGATAACTAAGGCCAGAATACAGACACACACTCACAATATATAATCCTTACTACATTCCACAGCAACAATGGTTTCATGAACGCACGTCAGTGTTACATTTATAAGTACATTAAATGTCTTGTCAGTTCTTGGCAGAAAAAACATTGTGGTGGGAGCCACTTCTTTTTTCCATTCAACTTCACCAACATTTTGCAGTATGACTCAAAAGACCTGATAGTCACACAATTTTGATGCTTCTATCCACTTAGGAGTCTGATGTATTTTTATTCTTGGGACAACCCCTCAAATTTGCAAAACTGCGGTTGATCTAAAAGTTATATACCAACATAGACCGAGTCAAAATATAACTCAGCCACCAGCAGTCCAGAAACGTTTGTTGTCTAGTCCACTACTGACAAGTGCACTATGCTGGTAATCTGAAAATACCAGCTATCATTCCAATCATCACTACTATCGACGATGATGACAACAACAAGTAAAATGTCAGCATAATAGAAACTGGTCACCTGAAAGTGACAGCAGAGACAATTCTTGAACAATATGTATACCAAACATACCGCATACTTACACCATGGTCCATGCTCTGTGCAGAGACTGCAATAAAAAGAAGGTACGAAGAGTGTAAGCTGTCCACAGACACAAACAATTTGGCAACTGCACCACAACCACAGGACAGAATCATAGACAAGAAGCACCACTTCTGGTTAGAAAGGAGTCTAAAATTTTTTGGGCCTGAAAACTACTAGTGTTAGTACCTTAGATGGAAAAAGAGATGTACCATGGCAAACACAAATGGATCCAGCAGAATGTGGGTGAGAATAAAACTGTGAAATATCATTGAGATGTATTAAAACTTCAGAAGACAGACAGCCAAATGTATCTCTTGACAGCTTGGGGTTTTCTGGCTTTGCATGGACACTTAAAAATGATTCCTAGCAAACATACACAGACCAGCATTTCACACTGTAGGCCCTTTGCCAGTATATTTTACAAACCTGCATATTGTCTCATAAGATGAGAAAGGTTAAAATGGCGCATAAAAAAGGACACAAAAGAAACTTACACAGCCCTCTGTGCTCTCTCCTGGCAGGACATAAAGCAACTTTCACTTATTACACAAACATTGAAAGTTGTGAAATTTTGGATGACAGACGAGTATCATGTCAACTCTTACTCTTACTTCTACTGTGGTAATATAAGTAACAATTTAATGATACACATACAGAGAAATACACACGTTACTATCAAACTGCTGAATAAATAAATTTCCACTACAGTTAATAAAATATATCAACCCCTCAAACTGTAATGTAATGAAATATAACCTTCAAACTACCTATGATCACATATGCAAATGCATGTAAAAAAATACCCCTTGAAATTCATTTTGTATATTTAAGCAACAAGGAAATTTACTGTATTTTAAGACATGTTGCATAACCTCTGTTCAATTTTCACAAAATGTGGTTTACTTCCCATGATAAGTGGGTCCCTGTCACCATGGCATGGCACATCCTCAGGTTGCAGATGGAAGAATGGCTTCCACTATGGAGGGTAGTTGCGAATATATTGAATAAGCAGTCACAAACAGCTGACAAGGGTTTGGGGTAGGATGAGGTGCTAACAACTCGTCACCATACAAAACTGACCTTGTTACAAAAGAGATGCATGTGCCTTAAGCCTGTACTGATCCCTAGGTTTGACCTAAATAACGGGAAAGGGCCAGAAATCTGGTACATGAAAAGTAAGGAGCCTGTATAGGTCAGGTTCACTTTCAGCAGCAGCCAGGGAATTAGCAAGGTATAAATTAGATGTAATGGGTATACAGGAGGTTAGGTGGGACAAGGGTGGCACTGTAAGAGCAGGGATTATATTGTTTTTTAAAACAAAAATCACCAATTTGGAAAAGGATTGTTTTGTGCACAACAAAATAGGATCAGCAGTTAAGAGAGAAGAGTTTTTTAGTGATAGGATGTAATATACAGTTCTGAGAGGTCACTTGTGTAATATTTGTTCTGAATATGCATGCACCAAGTGAGGAGAAAAGTGATGGTTCAAAAGACAGTTTTTATGAGGAATTACAGCACATCTTTGATCACTTTTCTAAGTACTATATAAAAATTATGTTAGATTTTTAACGCAAAATTGGGGAGAGAGGACATTATCAAACCAACAACTGGGAATGAGGGTCTTCATCAGGATAGCGTTAATGGTGTTAGAATATTAAATGTCTCCGCAACAAAAAACCTAGCTGAAACATTCATCAATGCACCTGGGCCTCTCCTTAGTGGACGACTCTCAACCAGATGGATCACATATTGTTAGATGGGAGATAGCACTCGAGTATACTCAATGTATGAATTTTCAGGTGAGCTGACTGTGATACCAATCGCTATTGCTGGTTGCAAAAGTTAGGGAAAGATTGGCAGTAAGTAAACAAGCAGCACAAAAGTTTGATGTGGAGAGATTCAAACTCAAGAAGCTAAATGAGTTGGAGGTTAGGAAACAGTATCACATTATGATCTCAATCAGGTGTGCAGCTTTGGAGTACTTAAGTGATAGCAAAGTCATAATTAGGGCTTGGGAAAACATTCAAGAGAATTTAATACCCCAGCTAAAGAGGGTCTAGGTCTGTATCAATTCAAGCAACATAAACCACATTTTGATGAAGAATTTTTTACAATTCTAGATATAAGAAAGCAGGCTAAAATGCAGTTGTTACAGGATCCAAATGAAAGCAATGTAGCTAATCTAAACAATGTGTGATGTGAAGCTAGTAGACACTTCAGGAACAAAAAGGAGGAATATCTGAAAGTTAAAATTGATGAACTAGAAACTAACAGTAAGACCAAAAATTTCACAGACTTGTACAGGGGCAGCAATGACTTTAAGAAAGGTTACCAGCCTAGAACTAATATAGTAAAGGATGCGAAGGGTGATTTGGTTGCAGACTCCCACAGTATTTTGGCTAGGTGGAGGAACCATTTCTCTCAGTTACTGAATGTACTGGAAGGCAGACAAAAATACACACAGCAGAACCAGTACTGCCTCAGCTGAGTGCCTTTGAGTTTGAGTTGACTATTGAAAATCTAAAAAGACACAAATCATCAGGTACTGATAAAATCCCAGCAGAATTTATTAAAGCATGGGGGAGAACAATTCACTCTGAGATCCATAAACTTATTAATTCTATTTCGAATAAGGAGGAATTGCATGTGGAGTGGAAGGAGGCGATCATTGTACCTAACTATAAGAAGGCTGATAAAACAGACTGTAGTAATTATAGAGGCCTATCACTTTTGTCAACTACATACAAAATTTTAACCAACATCCTGCTGTTAACTCAATATGCAGAGGAAATCATTTGGGATTATCAGTGTGGATTTTGACACAACAAGTCAGCTAATGATCATACATATTCTGTGTTCATCAAATTCTTAAGAAAAATGGGAATACAATGAAGCAGTGCATCAGCTCTTTATAGACTTCAAGAAAGCTTATGATTCAGTTAGGAGGGAGGTCTTGTATAATATTCTCATTCATTCTGATATCCCCAGGAAACTGGTAAGCCTTATAAAAATGTGTCTGAATGAAGCCTATAGCAGAGTCTGTAGGCAAGCATTTGTTTCACATGCTTCCTATTAAGAGTGGTTCGAAATAAGGAGACGCTTTATCACCATTGTTTTTAAACTTTTATTTAGAATATACCATTAGGAGGGTTGAAGTACACCAAGATGGCTTGAAATTAAATGGTAATCACCAGCTTCTAGTTTATGTTGACAAAGTTCATACAATGGGCAGAAGCATACATACTATCAAGAAAAACAAAGAAGCTTTAGTAGTGGCTAGTGAGGAGATTGGACTAGCAGTAAATGCTCATAAAACTAATTATATGGTCATGCCTCATGATCTGAATGCAGGACAAAATCACAATATAAAGACTGATAATAATTCCCATGAAAGGGTGGAACAGTTCAAATACTTGGGAACAATCTTACCAAATCAAAATTCTGTTCAGGAAGAAATTATGAGCAGACTGAAATTAGGGAATGCTTGCTATCATTCAGGGCAGAATCTTTTGTCTTCCAGTTTGCTATCCAAAAATATAAAGATATATGGAATTATAATTATGACTGTTGTTTTGTATGGATGTGAAACTCGGTCGCTCACATTGAGGGAGGAACTTAGGCATAAGGGTGTTTTGAGAATAGGGTGTTGAGGAGAATATTTGGGCCTAAGAGGGACGATGTAACAGGGAAGTGGAGAAAACTACATAATATCTTAATGATCTGTACTGCTCACCCAATACTATTTGGGTGATAAGATGGGTGAAGCATGTAGCATGTAGGGGGGAGAGGAGAGGTATATACAGGGTTTTGGTGGGGAAACCTGAGGGAAAGAGTCCACTTGGAAGTCCCAGGCACAGATGGGAGAATAATATCAAGATGGATCTTCAGTAAGAGGGATGGGGGGCATGGACTGGTTTGATCTGGCTCAGGATAGGGACAGGTGGCAAGCACTTGTAAACACTGTAAATTTCTTGACTAGCTGACAACCAGTTAGCTTTTCAAGGACTCTGCTCCATGATGTAAGTAAGTAAGTAAATAAGTTGTTTACTTCATAATTTTATCTTTTCCTGTTCAAATAATACTCAACATTTTTCATAAACCATACACCAAAGTTTAGTTAATAACACAGTCATTTAAAGGTTAAGAGTGCACATTACAATTACAAAGTTTATCTCATGCAAATCGTAATATCAAATATCTTTCTAAACTTGTAAACAGTTGCTTTGTGGGTGGACAAGCCAGACAAGTAGTTTTGATCAAGAAATATGTAGGTTCAGTTCATTACATAAAACCTAAAATTCATTTTCTAATTATGTAACTTGATGTTTCTGTCACTAGTGTCTATTTCAGTTTACTACTGTTACAGCATTCATCACTTTACGCACAGATTACACATGAAAGTTGGTACCTCCTACATACCCACTCTTCAACATGCAGTGAGGATAAGGGAAACATTTTCCTTCGAAAATACTAAAATTATAATATTAAATAAGAATTATTAGTTTATTCTCAAAGACATATTCATATTAAACAAACAAACTTGACAAACAATATTACTTCTTATTAAAGATAAATCAGGTATTTATCATTACACGCTGCCTTCAGTTTCTCCCGCAGTTCAAACTGGAACTTCAAGCACCAGACATGTACCACTACAACTCAACACACTCTTACTTAAGAGGTAGGACATTTTCAGGAAGTCACATTTTAAAAGAGCATCATGTGGAAGTTCAGCCCCTTTTATCTATATGCCTGATATAATGCTTCTATGTATATGGCAGTTATTCTCTTCCCAGTTGGAAATTTTGTAAACAATCTTGCACAGATCTTTTAAAGTAATCGAACTATTCAGCATTCCACAATGTTCAGTCTCAGGGCATTGTTTCACTGGCCATGCGCTTCTTGTGCTGAAACAGATCATATACTCACTTAGACAAAACTGTATATCACTGAAATGACAGCTGTCAAGGTTATCACAGCATGTAGGATCATAAGTTTGTTCAGAACTTTCCCACATAATGAATCCATTCTTCATCCCAGTCACTTCAGTGATGACCCTGAAAGCAGAGGCAATATGTTCCTCCAAAACATCACACTCAAAATTTTTATCCTACATGATGCACCAACCCAGAAGTCTATCACTTGAGCTACATCAACTGTGAAGGCTTAAAAGCATATATGAATGTCATTATTTACACCATTTTGGAGATGTTAACCTTCTTCAGATGGCGTGCCCACCTGTCAGACTGGTGTCCTTATGGGTGTGACAACTTTGGACACTCCCTGTGAATGTCTCATCATCCCTGAGTTAAGCTACAACGCACAGAGATAAATCAAGACTGTTCAAAGGCTGAAGTTTAATTTACCAGCGTTTATCAATTACACCCAGAGACGTGGGAGAGGCGTTCTGTATCACGTGTAATGGAATCTGGCACCACAGTAAACTGCAGCCATTTTCTCATGCACACAGTGGTGATGTGTAAACGCTGGATTTAATGTTTACTGAATTACATCATCTCTCACACTTCTCACACATATTAACACATGCGCAACCTTGGAAATAGTACAGGTTTTTGTATCACAATCTGCAGTTGAAAGTGTTGTGGATTTTTGTAATTACACTAAGTGGACCAGTGCACAGAAGTTACTGTTCAGAGATGTCACAATTCCCAGAAGAAAGCTTAAGCTTCGTCATGCTGACTGACATGGAATGTGTAATGCCCACAGAGTAGCAACCAGCACAGAACACAGAAGAGGATGTGTGTGTGAAATACGTGGTCAGACAATAAAGTTCGCGAACTCATCACGGTAAAATTGCTACATACCTCATTCCTGAATACCACCATGGTCGCCTTCAAAGTACTCTCATTGGGAAGCTATGCACTGATACCAGCGCCTAGTCCAACCTTCAAAACAATTTTGGAACCAGTTTTGTGGAATGACCTTCACAGCTGCTGTTATATTACTCCTGATGTGATCAACGGCATCAAAATGCCTTCCTTTCAATATTTCCTTTATCTTCAGGAAGAGAAAAAAGTCACTGGGGGCTAGATCCGGTGAATAGGTAGGGTGTTCCAACACAGTTATTTGTTTAGTAGCTAAAAACTCCATCACAGACAGTACCGCGTGAGCAGGTGCATTGTAATGATCCAAGATCCATGAGTTGTTGTCAAAAAGTTTGGGTCGTTTCCGTCTAACTTTTTCGCACAGCCTTTCCAGTACTTCCAAATGGTAAACTTGGTTGACTGTTTGTCCAGTTGGTACAAATTCATAATGAACAATCCCTCTAATATCAAAAAAAGTCACCAACATTGTTTTGACTCTTGATTTGGACCTATGGAATTTTTTTGGTCGTGGGGAATTGGCAGTCTTCCATTGTGCACTTTGCCACTTCGTTTCAGGGTCGCATTGGTAGACCCACGTTTCATCACCTGTGATGACACGGCCCAAAATGTCATTTTGCCTCTCCAAAAGGTCTTGGCAAATTGTGACTCTTCTTTGCTTTTGTTCTTTGGTGAGCTCCTTTGGGACCATTTTTGCACACATCTTCCTCATGTCAAGATCTTCAGTTCAGATTTTCCAAACTGTTTCTCTATCAATGTTCACTTGCGCTGCTATGCTCCTGACAGTCAGCCGACGATTTTCACACACAATTTGACAAATTTTTTCAATGTTTTCTTCAGTTTTTCTTGTTGCTGGCTGTCCTGCTCTCTCTTCCTCAGTGACACTTTCTCTTCCCTCAGAAAAAGTTTCACCCACTTGTACATTGCTGTTTTCTTCATAGCATTATCCCCGTAAACTTGCATTAACATCTCTCTGATTTCATTTCCACTCTTTCCAAGTTTAACAAGAAATTTAATGTTCGTTTGCTGCTCTAATTCAAGCTCTGATATTCTCGCGGTGGCACACCAAAACACATGCAGACAGTAATAGATGCCACTCAGAAAGAGACTGCCATAGATCAACAACACAGCTGTGACACACTGATATGTCAATGTCATCAAACCATATGAAGGCTTTTGTCCCGTGCTGTCATGGCAAGCACACGGTGGCAAGTTCGCGAACTTAATTGTCCGACCACGTACAGCTGCAACCTAGGAATTCAAACTAGGGACCTCCACAAGAAGATGCAGGGCTGTCCATACATTTACTATAACGCCCAGGGATGTCAACAAAAATGAGACTGCCTCTCAACCAACAAACACTCAACTCAGTGTTCACATGATTTATCTAACTGCTGGTAGAACAAACAAACCTGTACTACCTACAGTATTTGGACTTGTGTAATTCATGATCATCCTCATCTCTACAAAAGCTGCAATATGTGAATGGAGTTGGGCAAATAAGGGGCATCGAATGGCAAATAGCTGTGTGATGCTCACACACACACACACACACATTCAAGAGGACAAAAATGTTCTTTCATCTGCTGGATCTGTCCATTATGAGTAGGTGTACCCTATGTTCATTGTGTGGTACAAAGATGTCTTGAGATTTCAGTCTCTTGGTGAGAAATCTTTCAGAAAAGCAGGAACAGTGGGGTGAACTCTCTCTCCAACAAGAGGAAGGCCAAACTCTGCAGCAACAAATATATACTGCCTTTCACAGAGGGGAAATAATGATTGTTTAGTGAAGGGCATGTGCACCAGATGTTTCATGTGTTCTGCCCACACACTGAGTTCACAAAATATACAAGTGTTATGTGTAAGTGCAAAGTTGGACTGTGGATTACTTGCTGTAAAGACTACCACATTAACTTGTGCTGATAACTGTTCTCAAGAAAAAGGAATGTTTTAAAAAAATGTGAGTAAAGAATATATTCCCATTTTTCTTACAAGAAATCATAGTTAAACTTTGGGTTTCAAATTTAGGATACAGATTCTGTGGAATGTTCTTCATTAAGAATGATAAGGGATGCATTTTGTTTTAATAAATATATTTATTAGTCATGCACAACAGTCAACAAATCATCTAGGTTACCAGTTTTTGCCCATAATGAGGCCATTATCACCCTTACACACTCTCCAGAACTTACGAAAAACCTGTACTACAGTCCGTACACTAACCTGGGAAAGAGATTTCATTCCACTTTACAAAAAAATTGGTAAAGAAACAAATGTATATCAAATAAGAATATTTTAAATTAGAATTTTAATAAACAAGGTAGGCAGTTTAAAATATTCCTTGTTATGTACAGGGCACAGCAGAGTCTCCATTTCCACAGTCTTGAAATATGTATATGAAGGTGAACCAGTGCTCCAAGCAATTTTCAGTACATTTAAGTGTGTGTGTGTGTGTAGCTGAACACTTTTGATATATTTGTTCATTAGGTTCGCTGGTGTCAGTTATGGTCTTTTGGGTTTAGTCTCAACGTACATTCGGAACTGATGGTGATAGGTAGGAGGCGAGAGATTTAAATGGTGAAATGGTTGGGAGCAGTTAATTGACGTTAGCAATCCAGTGCGAAAGAAGTAGCATACGAGTGTGGTGTAAGTGCGAGTACAGAGAAGTGACTGTGCCAGTTTCCTATGAATGATCTAGTTATTTAACTGGATAGAGCACTCTACTATTTCATATGAAGAATAAAATAAATAAAACATAAGTACAAAGAAATCACTAAAACTAAATGTGATTCAGTGAAGCACACCCGTCTCCCGGTAAGAGGATCACCTACCAGATTGAGCACGTTGGGACAACAAAGTTACAGAGGGTGAATGTGTAGAGTGTGGGAAAACTCCCCCTTTTCCCGCAGTACCCGTTTTCACGTAGCACCTGTTTTTCTTTTCTACTTATCACCATTTTACTGGAGTATCACTTATGATGACTAACAATGTGAAGTTGTTTTTGTATAAAGGTCACTGTTTCTCCAACATTCAATGCTCAAGGTGTTTCGAAGGGTGTGCACTGCTACGTACATCTGCCTACTGCAGTTGTTGTCGTTGTCATCATCGTCATGGTAGTGGCGGCGGCAGTGGAGGGGGTGCAAGAAAGTCTATGATTCAGTTAGGAGAGAGGTCTTGGATAATATTATTAGTTTGGTATACCCAGGAAACTTGTAAGACTAATAAAATGTGTCTGAATGAATCCTGTAGTGCAGTCTGGGTAGGCAAACATTTGTGTGACACGTTTCCCATTAAGAACGGTTTGAAAAAAGGAGATTATTTACAACTTTGCTTCAGAATATACCATTAGGAGGTTTCGGGTAAACCAGGATGGCATGAATTTAAATGTTACTCATCAGATTCTGGTTTAGGCTGATGAAGTTCTTATACTGGGTGGAAGCATACATACTATAAAGAAAAACAAAGCAGCTTTAGTAGTTGCTAGTGAGGAGATTGGATGAGAAGTAAATGCTGATAAAACTAATTACATGGCCATGACTGAAGATCAGAATGCAGGACTAAGTAATAGTATAAAGACTGATAATAGTTCCCATGAAAGGGTGGAACAGTTCAGATATTTGGGAACAACCTTAACAAATCAAAATTCTCTTTATGAAGGAATTAAGAGCAGATTAAAGTCAGGGAATGCTTCCTATCACTCAGTGCAGAATCTTTTGTCTTCCAGTTTGCTCTCCAAAAATATTAAGATCAAGATATACAGAATTATAATTTTGCCTGCCATTTTGTATGGGTGTGAAACTTTGTCACTCACATTGAGGGAGGAACATAGGCTGGAGGTGTTTGAGAACAGAGTGCTGAGGAGAATATTTGGGCCCATGTGGGACAAAGTAACAGGCGTGTGGAGAAAATTACATAATACCAAACATAATGATCTGTACTCCTCACCAAATATTATTCACGTGATCATATTGAGAATGAGATGGGGGGAGAGGAGAGGTGCATACAAGGTTTTGGTGGAGAAACCTGAGGGAAATGAAACCACTTGGAAGACCCAGGCATAGATGTGAGGAAAATATTGACATGGATCTTCAGGAAATGGGATCAGGGCATGGACTGGATTAATCTGGCTCATGAGAGAGAAGGGTAGCAGGCACTTTTAAACTAGATAATGAACTTTTGGGCTCCATAAAATGTGAGAAATTTCTTGACTAGCTGAGAACCGGTTAGCTTCTCAAGGATTCTGCTTCATAGAGTAACAACATTAAACGAATATATAAATAAATAAAATAATAATTTCACCATGTTGTAAAGGTCTTTTACAAACTACATCACATGTGAAAAAATAAAATGCATGAGGCTGAAAATAAATGCTCCCCAAGAATAAGAGATACTGATTTTCATGGCAATGAAGAAACTTCACTTCAGGAGCAATGTAGATGAGAACTAAAAATTCCTGCAATGATACAGACATTTTAAGTCTTAATGATCATAAGCCTAGATATTAAAAACCTTCTTGGCCATACAAAAATAGTAGTATAATCTGATATTATTGCACAATGTACTAGAATTTACTGTGAAGTACCTCAATGTTACCTGTGCCTTGCTCTTGGAATCTGAAGTCAGAGCGCGCACTTTCGATCTTTCCTGTTCTAGCTGTGCGTGGAGGCTGGACACTTCTATGGACAGTTCATCTTTCACTCTTCGTAATTTATCCACTTCAAATAGGGCTTCTGCTTTGTCTTTCACTGTCAGCAAGAGCAGAGAACAGCTGACAGCAACTCTCAGCTTCAACACCGTACATCACACATTTATACCAAATACAAGACACTTCATGACAGGAACAAATTGTTCCCAACAATGCCATTTCAGATTTTAAAAGAGATGTTAAAATGTCAGTAAGAGAACAAAAATGTTAATGAAGTTCATATGACTTTAGTACTACTGATCCATCTCAACATCACATTTGCATGTTACAAAATTGTTATAAAATAAAACACAGCGGTCTTGCGAGTTTGAGGTTTTCCCATCAGCTTAGTTGTAGATTCCATTCTTCTGTGACATGACACTGCAACGTGGGGTAAATACAACCAGAAGTACCTTCGAAATGTCAGGATCCAACTACCCTGTGAAAGAATTATACCCCAGGAGAACACAGTCCTCCAGGAAGCTTTACAAACATGAGGGCTGTTCAGACCGAGTTTACAATGCACATGCATTGGGCTCTTTATTTTGAAATCTATTAAGAACAATTTGGATTGAACTATATGGCTACCCCACCATTTTTTTCACACAGTCCCTGCCACAATTACAGCTTCTGTCATATCATACAGTGAGCATTTCTATTGCCTGTTGACAAAGATCACATCCTGTATTTCCAGCCACCTTGCCATGAATGTACCCAACTTTCCATCTTTAAATCTGTGGCTGCCAAGAGTCTGCTTCATTGCTGGAAACAGGTAACTGCTGGTGACAAACTACTCACATAATCTCAATCAGTGTAGGTTCCTTAGTTATAAAATTATATGCCATACAAACTTATTTTCTAACCAGCCCTTGCAAATGGGTGAGTAAGAAAGTATCTGCAAAGTATTTTTTAAAATTAATGCAAAATATATACAGCATCATTTTCCATACAGACCCATGCTATTTACTATACTCTGTCCAGCAGTAAACAAGTTTCTGCATGCCCTGATACAAAAATGTTTTTGGCTGAGTGGCAAGCCATGCAGGCACAGATTCCTCCACTTATTGGTCACTGGCAAACTGACTGCATCTTGCAGGACCTGGGAGAAGACCAAAGAGGTGACAGTCAGAAGGGGACAGATCAGGTCTACATGGAGGGAGTTCTGAAACCTCCAATTGCAGATGTTGGAGGGTTTCAACAGTTCAGGTGCCAGTGTGTGTGTGTGTGTGTGTGTGGAAATCCACTGTTACACAACACTCAAACACATTTCAACAATAATCCTCAGCATTTTTTTCTCAGTTGCAGGCTTCAGACTGTCACGCAACATCTCTTAACAATCAGCATTATGTACTGCTTTACTGCTCTCTTGTCAACATGCTGGTACTGGCACTTGTGAACATCACCTTTCTTGCTTTTTGTTACTGTTTGAACTTCCTTTTGACTGGGAATTGCAAATTATTTCATTCCATACTCTGCTACTTGTTCTTTAGATCACAGTAGCGAGACTGTTTCTTTCCACAGTGACCAAGAATTTCAGGAAGTTGTCACCTTTGTCTTTTTAGTGATTCACATGGTGCTGGCAATACCCAAGCATTTGTGCTTGGGCTCTTCTATGAAGTGCTTGGAAACAAATTGTATGAAAGCCTAGTCTGTTGTGGATACTTTGATGTATGGAACCATGGCTGATTTGAAGATGATTTGCCACATCATCAGTTGTCACCCTTCATTAAAAATCATGTCCTGGACATATCCAATGTTCTCATCAGCAGTGGAAGTGGATGGTCACTACAGCCATTCTACTTTAATTACATTTGTGCAAGCATTTTTGAACTGGTCAATCCATTTCTACATGCTTGGACAATGAAGAAATAAAAACAGCCAATCACAACTACATTTTCTATTAATGTACTGTATATTATATTGCAACAAGTGTCAGTTCTTTAAAAAGCAATCAGACAATGTAAAATACTTGAAGTATGTATAAAAATTAAATCAATACATACGCTCATACATGTACACATTCCATAGATCACTGAGGCTGTCACCAGACAATAGGATGTGGAACATGTCAAAAACACACAAAAGCATACAAAACATATAAAGTTATTACAGTGTAAGAATTGACACAGTCATGTAAGTCACTAATACATATCATCTGTACATGCGAAAGATTCATCCACACAGTGTGCACATAAAAATTTTTTTAGGGCTACTTTAGACTGTGGCTTTTCATTCGTAAGGCTTGTAATACTTTGTGGTAGGTTGTTAAAAATTCTGATCCCAGAGTAGGATGCGCCTTTTTGAAAACAAGACAGGTTAGCAATAGGTCTATGTAGATGGTGTTTATTTCTTGTGTTTATACTATGTACTGACGAGTTAGTCAGAAATTTATCCTGATTTCCAATAAAAAAATTCATCAATGAGTATATATACTGACTTGGGATTGTTAAAATCTCTAATTTTTTTAATAGCTCTCTACATGAAGTCCTTGGGTGTGCACCCATCATGCTTCTAATTATTCTCTTCTGCAGAGTCAATATCTTCCCACTGTATGAGGAATTTCCCCAGAGAATCATTCCATAACTTGCAATAGAGTGAAAATAAGCAAAGTAAATCAATCTCAGAGTATCATTTTTGCAGATATGATACATCTGTCTAACCATATAACATGCTATGCTTAGTTTAGGGATTATTTGATCAATGTGGTTCCTTCAAGTAAGGTGATTGTCAATTTGTACACCCAGAAATTTTAAATTTACTGCTTCTTCTCTACACTTATCCTTATAACTAATGGTCAGTGCACAGTATGGTTGATTTATTGTTACAAATTTCATTATATTTGTTTTTTCCAAGTTTAAAACTAACTTGTTAGCTGAAAACCATTCAATCATATGTGCTAATATTTGGTTTGCTGATGTAGCGAAATCTATAAAATTTTCGTTAGAAATTATAACACTAGTGTCATATGCAAATAATACTGGTTCTGCAAGGGAATTTATTTGCAATGGGAGGTCATTTATATACACCAAAAATAGTATGGTCCTAGAATATCTGCCCAAACTCAACTAAGTTCTGTTTAATATACAGAACTACATGTTTTGACCAACCTCAGGTCATCCCCAAGTTCACAATTGGTCTTCAAAACATACTGAGGAAGAAATATACATTAGGTAAGTCCATAAAACTCAATTAAAATTATTAAAAATTGTTAAGGTCATAAAAAGGAACAACATGTGTGGACAGAGGTTCAACCACAACCGTTACAAACACAGTTCACATATTTTACTTCCTTTGTCAGCATAACTTCCAGTCCAAATATCTCCATGTGAATTCACAACCACAACATCTACATTTACATGAAAATGAAACATTTCATTGTGTTGTATGTGATAATCTTTAAATATTGTACATTGCCTGATAATGGCTTTTTAAAACAGCCAAAACATGCTGCAAAATAATATACAGTAAATCAGTACAGAAAACAGTTGTGATTGTTGTATTTATGTCTCCATTATCATTTATACATCACAACAGGATGTCACATGTACAGAGGAAAAAAAAGTGTAAGCATTTTGCTTTGGTAAAGCACTGTTTCCACGTGGTACTGAGAGTCGTCAATGGATTTCTGTCCCTGGCATATGTTCAGCCCAAGGAAGGCATATCACTGCATGCTGCTCTTGTATGGTGCAGAAGCCATATTAGCACCGCAATAACAAAGCAACTGACTGTTCAAGGCTGAAACCACAACAAAGTGAGTAAGTGTGTCTCTACTTACATTTGTGCATACAACTATCAGCATTGACAATAAAATAAAAGGCCAACAAAATATTACGGATACTTCCTGAAAAAATGTGCAAAGTTTGTACACTGTTAAACATGTATAACATTAGTAATACCTCATAGCATGCAGCAGTCTCTTAACAGATGCTAACAGTCACTTAACTGGTCAAGAGATTTCCCCCTTGTACAGAACCGAACCTGAGTGTTCATAAAAGTTGATAACATGTTTCTATTACAATTCCGACAAATTTAGTCCATACTCCCATATTTTGTTTCTTTATCTTTCATTTTAAGATAATTCTATGATTTGCTGTCCCAAGAGCTCTCTCCAATACCGGTTTTCTAACCAAAAGACTCTATGTAATGCTGGTCCACACTAAGTATCCTGCACATCTCACCCTTCATCATGCAGTTTTTCTCCATCCTCCTCTTACTTCTCCCCCCCTTATGTCCAAATACTGCCCTCGGCACTTTGCACCCAAACACCCCTAAAATATGGTCTTACCATTGACAGACCACGTTTCATGTCTACAAAACAACAGGCAAAATGACACTTTTGTGTATTTTCACCTTTATGCTTTCAAGTAACAAATATAAGGTAAAGTCTACCGTATAAAAGGCCAAGAAGGCCCAGAGGTGGAGTAGAGGTATAGCTCTACTTTTTCTTTAACCTTGGCGCCAGATGGGGGTGGGTGGTCAACGCCACGCCCCAGCCACTTTACCCCCGGGAAATACCTGGTACACATTGTATAGGAGGATGGGTGGGCCCCAGGGCTGGTCTGGATGGGTGCAGAAAATCTTGCCCCCTTCGGGACTCGATCCCCAGACTGTCCAGCATGTAGTGAGTTGATATACCAACTGTGCTATCCCGGCCCATTTTTAGGTAACAAATGAGAAGACAAAAAACATTCTTAACCAAAAAGTGTCAAGCTTTTCATGAATTTAATCTGCCCTTAATTTCGCTGTGAATGTAAATTCTATTCACTGGTTTACCACAATTTCAATTATGGCAATTGAGCCGTCCATATTTAGCACACATAAGCTACAACAAAGTGCTTACTTTCTCCTAGAGCTAGAATATTGCACAGCTTTTTGTTTCTTGTTTTAACGTTGTGTAACTCTTCTTTCAGTTTTACTACTTCTTCCTTCAACGACTTTATTTCTTTGTTTCTTTCCTCTAGAGTATTTTCAAACTGTGCAATTGTTATGGCCTCTTGGATAAATGGCTGCAAGAAATCATCCACAGCTTCAGAAACTGAAAAACACTTTAACTGATCGGCACACACTACACAGCTGATCTAATGATATAAACAGCACTTGAAGATGGCACAGTACATTTTCTTTCACAATATGCTGCTTAGCACCCTCATCCACCCTTAAAAATATCTGTAATACTACACAATGTTTTAAAGTACAGTTAATAAACTCATCTGCACTAAACACCATGACATCATAATTCTCAGCACTCTATATGGGGTGATGCCACAGCTCAGAAGTAACCAGCCCCAGACCATGTAGGTCCAGGTTCAACCACAGGGCAGTCCATGTGGGCTGCGTGGCAGACAAGTTTTCTTCCAAGTACTTCACTTTTCTGCTGTCAGTATTATTCCACCAATGTTCCCTACTCATACATAGTATTCACTCATCTACCATCAATACTGCATCATCTCACCAACTTGCAGCAGTGTTAAATAAAACACTTTAAAAAACTCTCTAGATGACATTTCTTGTGTGCACCTTTTTATAAACTGCTTTCCATAATTTTTACGATTACAAAATGCACCATTCATACAATCTTTATGCTGACATATTCTGCCTCAGCTGAAAGTAACTGCAGTAAATAACTCACCAAATGCTCTAGTAAGCATAAGCCTCACAAATGCAAGCTCTAGGCAACCAAAAAATGATTATCCCATTATTAATTTGAAACATTCAGTAAATAATAATCATGATAAAGCTGCACCTAATAATTTGGTATCAAAGTAATGATTTTTAATGTACAGGCCATATCATTTCATTGTATGGTGTCTCTCTCAAACAGCTTCTTATGCACCTGACAGTCAGCAAAATGCATGAATCATTGCATGTTCATTCTTGTAACGAGTCAGGTGTCAGCACTCTCCGTGTCCATGTGAAACAATGGCCAGATAAACACTCCAACTGAGAGTTTTAGTACTTCTTTCAAAAGTGCACAGGAAGCTAACAATATGCAATGACAGGCACAGCAACATAAACACAGTCTAGTGTAAGACCAGCACTGTAAATTGCACGTGTCATTGCACATTTGTTCTTGTAACTAGCCAGAAGTGACTGTGGCCTACCATGGCAAGATGAATAATGAATAATTCATGTTTCTAATTAATAACTGCAACAGAAGGAATAAGTCTATATCGACAGGATGATGAATTTCACTGTCAGTATTTACATCACCATTAAACTGCCTGTCAGATTAAACCATGCCTTAATTAAGGAAAATCAAAATCTGCACTCCTGTGAAACCCTCAAGCAGTACAAAACTAGGTACACTGTCAACAGGAACAGGCAGCAACCAAAGCATGAGCTGATAAAATAAACTTTAACTATAAAAACAACAACAACAACAACAACAACCACCTGAAACCAAATCCAACATCATGAACTGTCCACAGAAAGTAACATTTCTATCTATGCATTGTGATAGCAGTAAGTATGCTGATATTTTATCCAAACAGAATATTGGTGATGCCTTTTATGGAATCCCACAGTTCACTACTGTGTACACAAGTCTACCTCTGGACCTTATCCTGAGCCAGACGAATCCAGTCAACATCCTCACACCTTACTTCCTCTAGACCCACTTCAACATCATTATCATTAGCATAGTGAAGTCCTACAAATGATCTGTTCATTTTCTTATTTGCATATTAAACCTCTATGTGCAATTCTCATTTCTCTCCCAGGCATGCTACATGCCCATCCCAGTGTCACACACATAACATAAGACAGTGATAAATACAAACATGGTCTTCTTTAGAGCCAATCCCAATAAAACTGATTTTTTTTTGCTTTAAAATTTTGCAACAGGTGCCCAAATGGCGCAACGTGCCCACCAACCACCAAAGGGGGGGGGGGGGGGTACATTTAGTGCCAATTCTTGACACAGGTAAAATCTACTTCTGTGTATCTGGACAGTAAGAATCATCACTGAAGGACAATCTATATGAGCATATTTACTCTTACGCAGGAACACACTATTTCCTGCATTGTATGAACTTGTAACTCAGGTAACACTCAAAGTACTGTTGCCACAACTGGGGAAAACCCACTTTTGGGGAAAAAACCAAACTTGGTCTGTTGCTAAGGCTCAGGGAAAACACGCTGCTCAGGGTATTCAAAGCATCCACCCATTCATCAATCCACCCATCCTGCTGGCAATCACTCTTACATCCCAGGAAGTAACAATTTAGCAGAGAAGCATGAATACAAATTTTGTTCACACTGGAGACATGAATCCTGGAAACTTATTACTTAGGCATATTCAAGAAAACAAAACCTAACAAAAATCACTGTTAGGGTATGATATTCACTTGGAAACAACCGAAAATAGAGTCACTGTCAGGATTCAAGGAAAAGTAATTGCTCAGTGAAACCCCAAAATACAGCTGCTGCTAGGATACATGAAAAACCCAAATGGGGAAAAATCCATCATTTAGACAAAGACAAAACTAGCACCATTACTAGGATATGAGAAAACCCATTCAGTATAAACCTAATGCACAACACTGGAGCCGTTGCTAGGAGACGGGGAAAACACAAATTACCCATACATTTTTCTGTGCAGGCATCATTAGTATTAAACATTATTATCCTAGAAGACCAAAAGCTAATTTTTAATTGTAATGCTTCTGGCATACTGAGTAACATGCTGGTCTCTGCAGGTTTCACTGCACTTGCCTTGAACTATACAAAGTGTGAAAAATCTTCTTACACATTAAAAACACTGATATATGTATGTAGAGAAGAGAACTGCATTCTTCTGGGTTATTACACAAGTAGTGGCAATTCCTTACTGACAATTCGGGAAATCGGTCCCAAAACATTGGCAACGCATAACCACTACTCACTGCAAAATAACCTAGTAGAACACGGTTCTCAACTAACTCACCATGAAAGCCTGAAATCATGCACTGATATATGTAATTATCTTATTTACATTGCAGATAAACAGTACAAAATCTCTATAACAAATGTAAAAAAATTTCAATCTAATAGACTAATATATGATGCCTATTCACAAATGTACACAAATAAATAGATTATTTCTTAACAATCCAGAATTTAGCTGGATGTTACAAGTTTAAAATTTTAAATAATTTATTTTATAAATCACTGTAGATCAGAAATTTAACTGGACACAGGAGGCATGAAAAACTCCAGCCATGATGTTGTACTGTGGACATTTAAACCAGTGGATCAAGGTTAATTACATTACATAATACAAATGATGTGTAAAATATAAAACATAAGACAGGAACACATTCTGTAATTACCTACAACATTATACAGTATAAATAAGGTCACAAAGAGAACTGTTACTCAAAAGTACTGCCACTAAATATAATTCAACATACCTCTCGAGCCTTTCTACGTTCTAACGTGTGTTCTCTGTCCAGAGCTTTCTTTGTATCATCCTCAATCCTCTGAAAGAATTCCTCATCTTCTTCAGTCACTTTGCTGTTTGCCACAGACTCACCCATTCCACTTTCACATGACAGTTCTGAATACAGATTATTGAACTGTTCTAGGGACATGGGCTGAGATCTGTTGGACTTTTTGTTTCTTTTGCCAGCATTCTTTTTTTCCTCTTCTGCATCCTTCCTGAACTGTTCATATAGATCCTTTTTTTCTTCATAATCTAGCTTAGATAGGAGGATAGCCTGATGCAGATCTTGCTCAAAGTTACCATCTACAAACTGTACAAAACACCACCACAAAACAATACAAAATAGGTTGCTGTTGTCCTTTCAAGAACATTCAAACAAAACATCAAAACATAAATCAAGTGATGAGTTCTACTGACACCGTACATGACCTTGTAACAAGTTGAAATCATAAATGGTATTAATAAAACTAATCACTTGTTATGCTCAGCTGGTTGCTTAATCCCAGCATAACTTAACAGGAACCACTAGAATGATATGTGCAATTATGTGACAAAAGTACAGCAATCCTCGCCAGCTACTCAAGTAACATTCCCCACAAACATTGAACATAGGAAATTAAGGCCTCCCAAGGAACTGCAGATTGTGGTAACACTTGTCCAGACATAAAGCACCTGTTCCTTCATGATAAACACACTAACCCTTCCCTGGCAACAAGGGCTTCTAAATGCCACCAGTCCTCTGCTAAACCTTCTATAGAATATGAGTCAAAAATGCAGGTGGCGGCGGCGGTGACAACGATGACGACAACAATAACAACAGCAAATTATAACAGCTGCTTTAAGGGAAACAATAAAATATGTGTCTGCAATAATACCAACTTTTTGTGTATCTGTTCAGCAATTTTTGTTTGCAATATTTACTGCAACACGCAGTTTTGTAAAGTGGCACACCGCAACTCCAACATGTTAACATTTGTTTCTTTGCTTCATTTACATGCTGAACAAACTCTTCATTTTGTAATGGCTACGGCTGCACCTTTCTTTTTGCACTTGGTGGGACATGAACCATTTTATCAATTTCAAGTCCATCCTGTGGACAGTTCGCTGGATCCGTCACTGGCGATCATTTGGGTGGTGGTGGTGTTGTCAGTGCTATTGTTAGTGATTCATTGTCCCCACTACCTTTCTCATCTTCTCCCTCTGATGGATCTGTCACTTTCTGAACAAGGTTGAGTATGAAGTCCTTGAAAGCACCACCCTTGGCCTTTTGATATGGAAATGTGGTGTATTTTTCAAATATGGAACTTTTCACAGCAGGAGCCACCTGTACCAAAAATTACATAAATTCCTTGGTCCATTTACTTATTTTTCTGCAGTGCACGATAACAGTGCACCACTTGCACTGCCCAAACCATGCATCATGTAAATTTATTACTGTCATCAATTATTTCTAGCTTCATTTTTTTAATCTTTTCAGTTTTTCTTTTCTGTCTCCACAATTTTTGCTGTGTGAATGGTTGAAATAAGCCTTACATCCTGCTTATCTTGCCATACTTGTACCAGAAGTTGGCCATGATGGTTCCAAAACCTGAGACATTCATCGAGATGGACTAAGACAAGACAAGTTTTCCCACAAACAAAATGTCAAAATGAAGAGGATTCATACAAGAAATTTATAAAACATACAAAATGATGAAGAAACAATGATTTATGGACTTTGCTTGAACTGTGGAAAGGTCATCTAAATCTTCATACTCAGTGTCCAACAATACAGGCAGCTATGCACAACTCCCTGACAATGGCTTGAAGACATCAAGCAGTGAAATGTAATGAGATAAGAACCTATAACAAAAAGCTAGTATCCTTATAAATCCTTGTCTGGTTGTTGCTACTGACTGCTCATCAGAATCAACGTCCTCAAACATTGTGAGGCCAGCTTCCAGGAGTACAAGCCTATCAGCAACTCAAAACCATGATGACTCTTTCCTAAGGTTCAGGCTCAAGTTCCCCAGCTTCACCACCTTCTTCAAGGGCACACTGCTTCTAGATTTCAACAAGATGGTTGAGTGTCAGATTCTCAGCCACTCAAAGACATCTTCAGCATAACACATACAAACTGCTAATCCTGGCTTGAAACAGGATCATCAAAAATGGACTTGCAAATTCAACTCTTGTGTACTGTACTGCATTTTCAATTTCATGCAAAATCTGAATTTTGTAAACGGGCAACTTTAGCCTATTGTGCAAAATAATCTCGATAATTGTTTTAGGTATATGCAGCTGCAACTCCCGACCAGCAACAAACAGTTTTGGACTATGATTTCATTATAGCCTTATGCATTCTACATCCTCTTCTGACATCCATTGTCATCCAGGTGATTTGTGCATTTCTACACGTCCACTTTTGCTTAAACCAGTGCTGAATCGTTTCACCAACCGTAAAGTCTTGTCCACATACATGGCAGCAATTACACTGCACTGTCATAATGGCTTTGCTTCCAGCCAAACAAATGATGCACTGTGCTTTCTCTCGCACATCTGCCATCATACTGATTATGTGCAGCAGTGGCAGCGATTACTACAGCTGAAGGCATATAGCACAAATTCATACAGCAAGTGTAAAAAGATGTGCATGTTTAAGAAAACCTTATGAGCTGCTGAACACATTATAGTAAATCCCATCTCTATATCTCTCTTCTCATGGAAATTATTAATAATAAATCATAACCAGTTCCATCATTTTTGATGACCCAGAAGACAAAAAACCCAAGTGTGCGATGATGGAAGTAGAGATAAAGTTAAGTCAGGGAGTGACTGTATTTTATTTTTTGCCTTCATTTTCTTCATTTAAAGTCATGTTGAAGCACTTACCACTCATGAGGTAAATATCGGGTGGTTGACCAATTCCCTGGCCCCATTCCCCCGCCAATATAACACCCTTGGATTTCTTCCTGCACGGGAACGTGAAAGATGATGTTTACAGAGCACGTGTGGAAGATGTTGCAACCCTTCATGCAAGGGTACTCAAAGCAATCCAAAGTATGACAAAAGGAATGTCGAACTGTACGAGGGCAGAACTGGACTACTGTCTTGACATGATCAGGATCACTCGGGGGGAGGGGGGGGTTCTCATGCTCAGACAGACTATAGCACACATACACTTTCTGAGTTAAGCAACAATTTGCAAAAGACTCATGATTTCTGTCAGTTTTGGTTATCAAGTAAGAAAGTTTTAAAACAGGAACAGGACTTGGTGGAGAACTGTGTCAGCAGTTCAGGGTAAAAGCCATTTGTATACAGTTACGAATTCAAAGACCTATGTTGAGTCACTGAGATATGGGCACAAGCAAAATACAGCAAAATGTAAATGTTGTGCTGGAAACCTAGAACACATTATTATCACTTGTTATTCTAAAAATCCACAACATACAGCTGATTACAAAAAAGTTCATATTCAAAGTCAGACATTCAGCAATCAGTAACATGGATTCCATACTCAAACATTCAGTCATCACAAAGCAGCAGATAGCAGAATGATCACATGTATCAGAACACCAAAACACACCAATGCTAGGCAATGGGTGGAATCACCTTGCTGTTAAATCACATCAGTGCCATGGAAAGAGTTAAGTGTGTGGGCCTAGTAGTATATATTAAATATGCAAAAGTATTTAAAAATATGCAATTCCTTGGTAATCTGGAAGCCACACAATTTATTCTGAATATCATTACAGCTGTCTTCAGCAAATGCATACTTTTTAGATGCTTACTTTAAATATATAAGGGCAAAACAGCAGTTGGCAAGGTATTGCTGTATGTGAATACCATTACACACAGTTGTCTGTAATGTACTTACATCTTTGCAACAGTAACAAAAGATTACAATTTAACTAAATCACCCACTATAAAAATTATGCACAAAACATGAGGACATTGTTACAAAAGCAGAATGTTCTCACTGAACACAATTTGGCTGCTCTAAGAATTGACATGCAGTCAGTGAATATGACAGTATGTACTTCCTGAAAATTGAAATCATGATGTAATCATTATATAACCAGAAATAATACACAAAAAAATAAAATGTTCCAAACCTCTGAATCTTTCTTCTTCCACTGACAGCACTGCTCTTGTGAGGGGCTCTTCTTTTTCTGCTGGACATCTTTGTTGCCTTCACCTTTTCCCATCTTTCCTTTAGATTTAGCATTTGAGTTTGACTGTGCTGGCTAAAATAGAGTAATTTTCTCTAAGTAGTACAACCACAAAAGAATTAATTCCATAAAAATAAATTAAAGACTAATCATTGTCTGTCAGAGTAACTAAAATCAGGTATGTAATGAGAGATGTGACATGCTCACAGCAGCAATGTACAGATGCAACTGTTGCTTTTCTAGTAAGAAATGTTGAGGAGAGACAAAGTGATGTAACAAAGCAATAATATAAATATTCTCAAAATTAAAATAAAAGCTAAGGTTCAACTAGAATAGGTCATGAAGGCCCAGCAAGAGAGTAGAGGTACAGCTCTATTCTCTCTTTAACCTTAGCACTAGAGAGGGGTAGGTGGTGAACACCACACCCTGGCCACTTTACCCCAGGTTCTCACAATAGGTAATCGTATGTGAATCATGTTGGGGTGATCAAATTCTACACAACTAAAGATGGAACAGTTACAAACACATCCCTTTTGCCCATTGATTCTCAAACTGTCTGTCACCTGCCCCATATAGGATGAGATGCAGAAGTAGCAGACTGAATGAGGCAACGCATGGTAAGTTGCAAGATTTTGAGGGAATATTTTGTGATTTTGTCTAGCGACTTGGCAGTAAGAATCAAGGAAATGAATGAACAACTTCAGCTGAACAGTCAACCATGACACCATACTGACTGACTCTCTGACTAATCAAGCAACCAACTAAATACATTAACTAGTTAGCTAGTAACCCAACCATCTGACCCATCTACCCACCAACCAACCACCTACCTAGCTAATTAACTACAAACTCTATGGAGCAGGGTTCTTCATGACAAGCCAACTGGTTATCATCTAGTCAAGAAACTCCCTACACTTTATGGAAACTACAGGTTCATTATTGTGTTCCCAAAAGCTTAACATTTGTACCTACCATGAGCCACAGAAATTAGTCCATGCCATCCCACCCTATGTCTTTAACATCTATTTTAATAACATCATACCACCTATGCCCAGTGTTTCAAGTGGTTTCTTTCCTTCAGGCTCTCCAACCAGATGCCTGCATTCATTTTTTTTCTTTTGCATGCAAGCTACATGCCCTGCCCATCTCATCCTCCTTAACTTAATCATCATCACACTATGTGGCGAGGAGTAGATATCACGAAGCTCTTCATGCTCTTCATCATGCCACTTTCTCCAGCCTCCTGCTACTTCTTCCTCTTTAGATCAAAATACCTTCCTGTTACTGTTCACAAAATTTCACCCTAGATTCTTCCATTCATGTGACTGACCAACCTTTGGTACCCACATAAAACGGGTGGGGCGCGTGGTGCAGTTGGTCGAGGCACAGTGCTAAAGCCAGGTCGTTTGTTCAGTTCCTGATGGGGGCTCACTGGGATTTTTCATTAACTTAATCCTTCTGGCTGCACCATGTCCCCAACAGAAATGAGTACCAGGGATGTTTCCTGCGGGTAAATGCAGCCAGTGGTAAGGCTACCTTGCCACCTTCATGTGCCAACTGACTAGAGAGTGTGGGAGTTTCACCCTCCTGAAGCCTTCAGGGCCTGTCCAGGTCTATACAGCTTTTACCTTGACATAAAACAGGTAAAATTATACTTTTTCATATTTTAATCTTCTCATTTTTAGATAGCAGATGGGAAAACTGAAGATTCTGACCTGAATGACAGCAGACATTGCTTGGATTTAATTTGCCCTTATTTCTTTCTAATTTCATATTTGAATTCCATGGCCTTACTTCAGTCATGACAGCTACCAAATACAAGCCTGAAACTGAACTAAACCTTGTAAATGATCCAGAAGACCAAAAACTGTTTAAGTGTCATATATACAACCACTCTTACAATGTATGTTTACATGGGCAAATTTAAAACAGCAGGACCCCCACACACTCGCAGACCAACTTTACAACCTATATAACTTGAATGTCATGTGACCACATGTTAAAATCATTACAAAATGGTGGTGGTGGTGGTGGCGGAAGCAGCAGTGGGAGCAGTGGTGTTGGTGCTAGTTACACTGACAATTTTACTCCTTTACATTATTTTATATATTTATTTGAAGGGCTGAGAAAAATCACGAAAATCCCCCCAGTTAAGACAGTATGCTTTGAACACAAAATTATCACAGTGTCAAGTCACCACACTTGTCAGCGTATCCTACATGGTCTTTTAAAACTTCCTCTGGGAAATGTCACATATTTTTACTGCCAGAATAGAGATATGAGACGTGGATATGAGGATAAGCATGATCTGCTCTGGTGACACTAAGGACAGCTGAAGGTGACAAACATTCTGAAAAACACAATGCTGAGGCAATGCCAGTTGAAGGTGTGCCTATGAAGATGCTAATATTCACTTTATGTACACCACACTCAAAATTAACACCACACATTCACCAAATGATATGGTAACTACACTTGAAATACATGAGTCATAATTACCAACATACTAGTGTAATTTCAAATGTCACTTAACCTACCCCAACAAGATCTACTCTTCTGGTGGGTGCCCTGCAACTGCAGAAGATCTTGAATGCATCACATTTTAGTCCGCTAGATTGAAATGCAATTCCTACATTAAAGTTACATCCCTTCATTCACTGGAAAAAATGTTCAACAAATCATACTTCCTGGTGACATAAAACATTATTTATTGGCAAAAACTAAACATTGATAGCTGCATGTAATAGTACACACGCCTACAAATTGGCTGTTTAGCTTCCAAAGCAGCACGACACACTCTCACATTCTCTGCTTTATTAATTTCAAAAAAGAATCATACATTATTCACAGCAGTGTTCAAACAGCGGTTCACACCATGATCTGTGTGCTTTTCATCAAATATAACCTTGTCTGGAACCTTCTCCTTGAATTATGCAGCCTAACAGTATTATGCGAAAAGTAGAAATTGTGAAGATTCTCCTTGTGCAATTTCCTCCAGTCCTGTTACTTAACATCTTCAAATATTATTTTCAGCAGTTTGTTCTCAGAAACTCTCTTCACTTCACAGAAGTTCCATGTCCACACAAAACCAGAAGTGATATCTGTAGTTGTACACATGTAGCACACCTGGTTACCAGAGGGTGTGGGAACATAAATAATTATGTACTGAATGAAAATATAAATTTTCAGAATTGAATTTCCTCTTAATTCAGTCACTAACCATCATCATCAGCAATAGGGTATAAAAGCATTCCAAGCATGTTCTATCATCATGGGTGTTGGCTATCATTCCCTCAGTTACCTACATTTCTTCTGTTTGTCAGTATATATTCATACACTAACTTGGTAATGCATAGTGAATTAAATTAAAATGATGTTTTAGGATTCAAATGGCAAAGTAAAAATCCAAGAACAATTGACTGAGGTCTTCAACATTCAAAGACGCTGGAGACAAGGTGATGCACTGTCCAGAACATTGTTTAAATACAGTATTGTAGAATGTGATAAGGAATATTCAGACTCATCCTAAGGGAATGATTTTTAACACAATGAGACAGCATATAGCATATGCACATGACATATTAATATTTGGACAACTGGTGAAAGTGACTGAAGAATTTGTAACACAATTTAAAGAAGCATTACAAAGAACTGGATTAGTGACAAATGAAAGCAACACAAAATAGATGCAAATAAAGCAAATATATATAAATATTTAGAGCAAGATCTGGTAATAGGTGGACAAGTATTTGAAGGAGTTCAGAATATTAGATATTTAGGTACCCTGATAAATTAAAAGGAATGTAATTAGTGAAGAAATAATATCAAGGATTGCTGCAGGTAATAATGTTTCTATAGTATGGGACAAATATTTAGGTGTAGAGCTGTAAGCAAAGCAGTTAAAATTATAATATATCAAATGATGGTACAGCCAGTTTAGTGTATGGAAGTGACAATGGCCAGTGACACAGATGGTCATGAAAAGAATTAATACATGGGACAGGAAAATATTGACACATGGGCCAGCAGTAGAAGAAGGAACATGGAGAATAAGAACTAATCAGGAATTTTTGGAGCTACATAAAGATTTGTACTCCTCACCCAGTATTGTTTGGGTGATATAATCGAGAAGAATGAGACAGGTGGTGCATGTAGCATGAATGGGGGAGAGGAGAGATGTGTACAGGGTGTTGGTGGGGAAACCTGGGGGAAAGAAACCACAAGGAAGACCCAGGCATAGATGGGAGGATACTATTAAGATGGATCTTCAGGAAATGGGATGTGGGGGTATGGACTGAATTGAACTGGCTCACAACAGGGATAGGTGGCGGGCTCTTGTGAATGTGGTAATGAAACTGCGGGTTTCATAAAATGTGGGGAATTTCTTCATTATCTGAAAACTAGTTAGCTTCTCAAGAGGGACTCTGCTCCATGGAGTAAGCAAGCAAGTAGGTCTATAAAGATTTAGACATAGCAGCAAACACTAGGAAGACATGATTGGAATGTATAGGGCATCTAGTCAGAATGGATCATAGAAGGGTGGTTAAGAAAATATTTGAGAGTAAACCAGAGACAGGAAGAATGGGAAGACCTACATTGAGATGGCTGAAAGATGTTGAAAAGGATCAATGGGAGATGTAGGTTAAAAGCTGGTGACAGAAGGCAGTGGACACAGACGAATGGGCATTTGTAATTTAAGGAGCCCAAGGCTCTCAGATAACCATACAGCCAACTAAGAAAGTAAATGGGGGTAATAAAATTTGTGTACCAGGCAAAAATATATGTCACATCATCACTGCAAGAAAACAACAATTTGCTCCAACCACTGCTAAGGCAATGTCACATCCACAGCTTTCCAATTCCCCTGCTTCCTTTCACTGGCTGCTTCAGGGAGGTTTATTGAATGTGATTCACAGTACTGTGATGTCACAAGCAAGTGGCCCAACCAGCTGACTGTCCCACTCTTTAAATGCAAGTTAAAGTATGGCTGCCAGCACCACAGAAATGTGAGATTACAAGCCACCAATCCCAGATGAAGTATTCCCTCAATTTTAAAATATGGCTGCCAACCTGCCAGTAGCAGGATATTTAAAACCCCTAATTCCATATTAAAGAATAGCCATTTACAGTTAAATTCATAAACCTGTGCATGCTTTCACTTTCCTACCCTGCCAGTCCACTCACTGAATGAGCAAGTCACTGCTTATATGAGCAACACTGTCCATGAACAGTCACTTGCTCCAAAAAGCAGATTAACTGCATTGTTAAAAGACTGCATACTGAACCACACACAACTTTAACCTTTAAATGACGCGTGTTCGCACATGCATACACATGTATGAAAACATCCCTAAAAATTGATTTTATACATTTAGGCAACTAGGAAATTTACCAAATTTTTAAGATGTGCTGCATAATCTATTTTCCATAAAATGCCATTTATTTCATATTTTTATCTTTTTCTGTCCAACTAATCCATTTTTCATAAACCAGGCACTAACATTTCAATACCCATCCCGAATCAAATACACCAGTAAAGTAAACATTGACACCTTTCTGGATATACAGGGTGTTTCACGACTTTAGGGCATAACTGCAGGAGGTGATTTCCTAGGCCTTTGTGATCAAAAAAGTTCATATAAACATGTGTCCAATTTTGGACGGTTACGGAGTTATGACC
>Ga0131853_10001904_pt1 | contig 37264 bp, 37 predicted proteins | sample TergutLab28metaG_FD_92764 | JGI IMG/M metagenome (GOLD analysis project Ga0131853, IMG submission 92764) | Labiotermes labralis P1 segment gut microbial communities from Petit-Saut dam, French Guiana - Lab288 P1 (version 2) (version 2) | ecosystem: Host-associated > Arthropoda: Insects >... | reverse complement strand
CATTGAAGCGCGAACGCCACTTCTGGATACGCGCATGCAAGAATTAGCAAGTCGCGTTCCAACGGACTACATGCTGAAAAATTACGAAACGAAGTACGTGTTTCGTGAAGCAGCAGGGGAGGCAATACCTGCGGAATGGTACATGCGCGCTAAGAAAGGTTTCCCGGTACCGATTTCCAAGTGGATGGCTGAGGAGAAGTTTTGCAAGTTGATCGAAGCTGAATTCGATGCGCCTTATGCGTCAGAATTCTTCGACGTAGGGGCGTTGAAGGCGATCTTAGCCGAACACCGACAAGGTGTGGCAAACCACACCCGCAAAATTTGGACGGTTTATGCCTTCCTAAGATGGTACCACGTGTACTTTGTAGCAGAATAGTGAATTGAATCAGCGCTCCGGTGTAGGAGTTGCTGATTTTTTTTGATAAGAAAGTACCAGCTCTTATGAGCGAGAGGTCACAATTCCCCCGCAGTCCCTTGATTTTCGCTGCAACAGGGATAAAAATTACCCCGAGAACACCGATTTTCGACCGAATTAGGGGCAATCTTTCCATCATTCATATAAAAAACTCCCACCAAGGTACATGACCTAAATGAGAGATTTCAAATTTCTATATCATTTCTTTTAACACATCCGTTACAACCACACGGTCGTCAAATTCCACGTTACCACTGGCGAAGTATTGCCAGCGTTGGTGACCGCGTCCAGCGATAATGATCACGTCGTCTTTTTTCGCTTTTTCAAAGACACGCTGAATCGCTGATTTACGGTCAACGACGATGTTAAAGTTGTCAGCCGATAAATCTTTGGTCATTTCTTCTAAAATGGCAACGGGATCCTCTGAATGGGGATCATCGGATGTGAAGACCACGTCGTCGGCGCCGTTAACCGCTAAGTTTGCCATCACCGGACGTTTGGTTCGATCTCGATCTCCTGGACAGCCAATCACCAACCGGATGGCCTCTTTTTTAATGGATTGGGCGAATTCCAAGACTTTTTCGACCCCGTCTGGCGTATGGGCATAGTCCACAATGACGGTAAAATCCTGCCCGACATCGATCAATTCCATGCGGCCGTCGATGATCGGTAACTTTTTCATGGCACAGATGGCCTCTTCAATCGGCAACCCGGCACTCACCACGGCAGCGATGGCAGAGAGGGCATTATAAACGTTAAAGAGTCCCAAGGTTGGGGTGGTCATCTCGAAGGATTTTCCTTCGAAATCTAAAACAAAGTGCGTTCCCTTCGGCGTGTGTTTAATGTTTTTAGCCATAAAATCAGCCGTTTTTAAAGTGCTGTAGGTGTAACAATTCCTACCGAGGTCTTTCATCCGTTTCGCAATCCGAGCTCCGTACGCATCGTCGATGTTAACCACCGCGTAGCCATCTGCTTCTAACATGGTAAATAGCTTGTACTTCGCTTCGAAATAATCTTCCATGGTCGGGTGGAAATCTAAATGTTCAGGGGTCAGGTTAGTAAAAATAGCGACTTTAAATTGACAATAATCCACACGATGCAAGGACAGCGCATGAGAGGAAACTTCAAGAGAGACGTTACGAACCCCGCGGTTAACCATATCAGCAAAAGTCGCTTGTAGGTCCAGGGCATTTGGCGTGGTATTCACCGGTTCGTAATTGATATCTGCGTAACGAATCCCGTTGGTACCAATGTAGCCAACTGACTGATCGAAGCTACGTAGGAGATGTTCCACCATGTAAGAAACCGTGGTTTTTCCGTTGGTGCCGGTCACACCAAAGAGACTCATGTTTTCGGTCGGTTTGTTTAAAATGGCGTGAGCTAAAAGTGGAAGGGTCGCACCGGTGTTTTGGATGATGACTTGTGGAACGTTGACCCCTTCAACGTGACGTTCGGCTACAATCCCAACAGCACCATTTTCTACGGCTTTTTTCGCGAAGTCGTGGCCGTCAACGGTATAGCCTTTAATGCACACAAAAAGATCGCCTGATTTCACTTGTCGGCTATCGATTTGTAAGCCGCTCACTTCAAAATCATGGCTGGTACCCTCAAATAGTTCTTTAATGTTCAACGTAATCATCCTAACGCACTTGATTTATTTTCATGTTTTGCTTTTATTTTACCCTTTTTGAGGGTTTTATTCAATAGTAGTTATTTAGGATGAGTGGTATTTAGAGGGCATGTAAATTAGACCACAAGCTTCAACTCTTCAACAGAAATCTGCGATATCCCTACAACTTCTTCAAATTCAAATCTTCCCTTTGAGAGAAGTTCAGTTAAACAGCTAGTTGCTGGATTTCATCAAGCGATAAGCCAGAAGCTTTACTAATCACCTCTATAGACGTTCCTAAGCCTAGAAGACTTTTTACCATTTCAAGCTTCTCCTCTTTTCTTCCAATATCCTTACCTTGCTCAATGTAATCAATTCGATAATCTCGTTGCATCATGTATGCTCTCCTCCATCTCGCATTGTTTTTAATTTGTTGTATTTCTTCATCTACTAACTTTACAAAGGAGTCCTCACTAGGAATCCCTTCGATATATTTAAATAAAGCTTTTAACTCTTTGCTGATTTCTCCTTTACTACCTTTCGTGTAGAAAAATAGTATGTGAGTTCCATCTTTCAATTTTAAGTCTGCTACTTCTTCTTCGCTCTCTACATAAACATCTAGACGAACACTTTTAGATAAAGGCCCTTGATCCAATGCTTTTTCGACCTCCAAATAGTTAAAATCTGATATCTTTTGATCTAATAATCGTTCGAGCATTCCTTTGCAAATTTCTTTATTTTTCATGGCTGTAGCAAATACATAAGAATTGGCTAGTGTTAGTGAATTTTAATCGATCTTCTTTGCGCGATCTTCATATGATTCTTGTTTTGTCGTTTGTCTCATTTACTGTTCCTCACTTTGCGTATAAAAGTAATCCCTACCCTTATATACGCAAAAAATTTCAAAAAACCTGCTGAATTTTGAAATTTCTTAAATGTAAACGCCGATCATTTTGAGATTTTCCATCTTTTTGTAGCTTTATATCTACATTGATTATATCTTGATTTCCAAACAGAGTCAAGATTATTTTCTACGACCGCTCCATATGTTAACGCCCACACCTTCGGTAGATAGAAGCCTATACTAAAAAGAGGGGCACTCGCCTTGGAAAAGGAGGGGTTAAGGATGAAATTACATGAGTTGGTCACAGCGTTACATCATTTTCGTGGCCTACCAAAGGAAAACCCGGAAATTACATCCATTGAAGTGAACTCTCAGGATGTGAAGCCGGGAAGTTTATTTATTTGCATTGAAGGCCATACTGTAGATGGACACGATTACGTAAAAGAAGCCCTTTTGAATGGAGCGGTTGCGATGATTGCGCAGAAAGGAATCGACGTGGACGTTCCTGTAATAAAGGTTAGGAATACCGTACGTGCTTTGGCGATTTTAGCCAACGCATTTTACGATCATCCCACTTCTAAGTTGCAAATGATCGGCGTGACGGGTACCAATGGGAAGACGTCGGTGGCACATCTCATCGAAGCCATTTTACAAAAAAGCGGTCAAAAAACGGGTTTGATTGGGACGACGGGGATGAGAATTGGATCTGTGACCTTTGAGAGTAAGAACACCACACCGGATGCGCTGATCCTGCAAAAGATGTTTCACCAAATGGTAGAATCTGGCGTGGAGACTGCCGTGATGGAAGTTTCTTCTCACGCCCTTCACATGGGGCGTGTTCATGGCTGCCAATACGATGTGACGATTTTTACGAATTTAACCCAAGACCATTTGGATTATCATAAAACGATGGATGCGTACCGGCGGTCAAAGAGCTTACTTTTTTCCCAATTAGGAAATGGATTCGACCACCAGCAACCAAAGTATGCGATATTAAATGTGGACGACTTGGCGACAGAAGAATACATCGTTGCCACGCAAGCCATTGTGATCACCTATGGGATTGAAAACGATGCGGACATTCAGGCACGTAACATTCAGGTGACCAGCAGTGGGACCACCTTTGCGTTGATAATTCACGGAATAGAACGCAAAGTTAGGATGGGTCTCGTGGGGAAGTTTAACGTCTACAACGTGTTAGCTACCATTGGTACCACGCTAGCGTTGGGATTGGATCTGGACTTTATCATCGATGCTCTTGGTGAGCTAGAAGGGGTGCCAGGCAGGTTTGAATTGGTGGACGCTGGACAAGACTTTACGGTCATTGTGGATTATGCACACACACCAGATAGCTTGGAGAACGTTTTGAGGACGGTACGGGAATTTGCCATTGGAAAGGTTTATTGTGTGGTGGGTTGTGGCGGTGACCGTGACCGATCAAAACGCCCCATTATGGCAAAAATTGCCAGTCAGCTAGCAGACGTCACGATTTTGACCTCAGATAATCCTCGAACAGAGGAGCCGATGGCCATCTTAACGGACATGGAAGCAGGAATAGACGATGATAGCTATGAAACGATTGTTGATCGTCGGGTGGCGATTGAATTTGCAGTTGATCAAGCCAATCCCAACGATGTGATCCTGATCGCAGGGAAGGGCCATGAAACCTATCAAATCATCGGGAACGAGGTCCTGGACTTTGACGATCGCTTGGTTGGCAGGCAGGCCATTAAAAAGAAGTTGACGTTGAAATAGGAGTGGTTTTACATGTGTGGGTTTGTTGCTGTCATGAGTCACAGGATCACAGAAAAAGAAGAGGCCTTTGTTAAGGAAGGGATCAAAAAGATTAGCCATCGCGGACCAGATGACGAGGGCTTCTTTTTTAATGCCTGTCAAGGCTTAGGGTTTAGACGCCTTAGCTTTATCGATGTGGCCACAGGCGTCCAACCTTATACGACCACCGATACTAAATACACCTGTGTCTTTAACGGCGAAATTTATAACTACCGGGAACTGAGAGCAGGTCTAATGGAAGGGGGGCTTGCGTTTGAAACCCGATCAGAAGTAGAAGTGATCACCCGGTTATACGACCGCTACGGAGATGGATTTGCCTCCAAATTGCGGGGTATGTTTGCCATTGTGATCCTTGACCATGAGAAAAAACGCTTAATCGCGGTTCGAGACGGATTTGGGATCAAGCCTCTTTACTACAAACAAACAGGTGACCAGTTACGGCTGGCTTCTGAATTAAAGGTGTTTAAACCTGAAAAAGGATATGGCGCCAATGCCCTTAACCTAGACGGTCTATCTCATTATTTCACCTTCCAATACGTACCGGAAGAAGAAACGGTGATCAAAGGGATTCGTCACGTACCTGCCGGATCTACCTTAACTTACGATCTGAAAGAAGGATTAAACATTCAGCCTTATCAACCACGCAAGGTCATCGTTGGCTCTAGCGTTTCAAAGACAGCGGCAAGCAAGGTCCGAGACGTCATCGTGGAATCGGTTCACGCCCATCTGGCATCGGAGTTTGAAGTGGGAACCTTTTTATCGGGAGGCATCGATTCGACGATTGTGGCAAGTGTCGCCAAGGAAGTTAATCCTAATATTAAAGCCTTCTCCATTGGTTATGACTTAGATAGCCATAGTGAAATCACCGACGCTAAAGCGTCAGCGGACGTGTTAGGGATTGATTTAAGAACGCGCAAAGTATCGGCTCGCGAATACATGGACGCGGCTCGCCTATCGGTGTATCATCTGGATTCACCACAAGCAGATCCGTCGGCAGTGATGTTTTATTTGCTATCGGAATTTGCTGCGTGTGAAGTGAAGGCTTGTCTTTCTGGGGAAGGGGCCGACGAGTTATTTGGTGGTTATCCTATTTATCAAGAAGTCGATGGCTTGAAGGTTTTTACGCGCGTTCCAGCTTCCTTGAAGAAGGGGTTGTTATCCACGTCGAAGGTCCTGCCAGGGTCTGTAAAAGGGAAGGGATTTTTAGAACGTGGCTGTACACCTTTGCGGAAAAGGTACGCTGGCAATGCCTTCATCTTCAAGGACGATGAGAAGGCACAGTTATTGAAATTTGGTCGTCTACCATGGACAAACGTTACTGACCCGCTATACGATGTGATTTCCCATCTACAACCACTAGAACAAATGCAAACCATCGATCTTCATACCTGGTTAAAAGGAGACATTTTGTTAAAAGCGGACCGTCTATCCATGGCTCATCGGTTAGAAGTACGGGTGCCGTTTTTGGACGAAAAAGTGTTTAACGTGGCAAGTCAGCTTTCTAAAGAGGAGAAGATTAAAGGGCGGGTCGCTAAATCCATTCTCCGTGAGGCGTTCCATGACTTTTTACCGGATCATATGAAAAACATGAAGAAGCGAGGCTTCCCGGTCCCACTTGCTCACTGGATGCGAGGTGAGCTGTATGCCGAAGTGCGTGGTATTCTGGCCAGTGAAGTGGCAGAACCGTTTATTAATCAGGAAATGGCTCTTGGGCTACTGGAAGAACATCGAAGAGGTAAGAAGGACTACAGTCGGAAAATCTGGACCGTTGTGGTATTTGTGATTTGGTTGGAATGGTATTTTGAAAAAAGTAGAGAATAGCTCGTTGGAGCTATTTTTTGTTGAAAGGGTTAAAGATGGAAACGAAGATTTATATTTTTCTGTATTTAAATAGCAACAAGTAAAACTAGCTTTTCAATCGATCATCCTTCTCGTGATTGAGATCAACATTTTTAACTTTATCAACGGTGGGATAAAAAGACCTGCTAGGTCTTCAGACTATTTGATAAATCCTTTAAAACTATCGGTGTTTTGGGAAATATGATGTGAACCCCGATATAAAAACAGTTCATTTTAAAACAGTAGCTAGTGTATTTGGGGTACTGTATCAGTAAAAGTCGATTTTCGATAAATCCTGATACAAAAGCGACTAAAAAATGATATCTTCACCTGTTTAACGGCTCGAAATCCTGATTCTGGACATAATCCGTCCCTAAAAAGGTATTTTCCGTACCGACTGTTGCCTGTTTGTATCGTCAAAAGACTGTTTTTGAGGAAATGACGATACAACATGAGAGGAAGTAAGGTGAAAATAGCGTAATCGTGTCCGAAAATCGCTGTTTTTTTCGAAAATGTGATATTAATTCAGCTTTTTAACCACTTAAGTAGTTAATTTGTATCGTCAAAAGGCTGTTTTTGAGTAAATGACGATACAAGAGGAGCTAGAAGATAGTCTTCGTAGCTATTTAGTAGCCTAAAATATTGATTCTATCCATAATCCGTCCCTAAAAAGGCATTTTCTGTCCTAGGAAGCTCCGTACTGTATCAGTAAAAGTTGATTTTCGATAAATCCTGATACAAAATCAATGAAGGAAGACGTAGTTACAAATATTTCTACATTTTTAATCTCAAAACAAAAAAACCTCGTTGGCAGACGAGGTTTCGTGGCATAACACATGCCATTATATATGAAGTGGTGCGAGTGACAGGAGTTGAAGCTGCACACCGAAGTACTAGAGCCTAAATCTAGCGCGTCTGTCAATTTCGCCACACTCGCATATCTGGTGTCCTGTAGAAGATTCGAACCTCTAACTGAATCGATCTGTTTAGGTAGCGCCTCGTTTTTATTTGCAAGGAAATGGAAATTTAAAAAGGACAAAATGAAAAGCAACTCATTTACGCAGTGGGGGCTACGAATGAGTCGCTTTTTTACGTATACTTAGGGTCAACGATCGGGGGTCCATCCAATCGGACACGGGAGGGGAAATATATGGGACAAAACCCTCACTAAGTATATGTAACGAAAGTATAACATGAAAATGTTGTAAAAATAGGAAATAGGCATAATTTTTGTCGATTATTGCCTTATTTTTTGTTTTTTTGGTGAAATGGATTGTTTTTGCTGTCAAAGATTTGATTGTCAGAAGGACAAAATGAAAAGCAACTCATTTACGCAGTGGGGGCTACGAATGAGTTGCTTTTTTACGTATACTTAGGGTCAACGATCGGGGGTCCATCCAATCGGACACAGGAGGGGAAATATATGGGGCCAAAACCCTCGCTAAGTATATGTAACGAAAGTATAGCATGAAAATGTTGTAAAAACAGGAAATAGGCATAATTTTTGTCGATTATTGCCTTATTTTTTGTTTTTTGGTGAAATAGATTATTTTTGCTGTCAAAGATTTGATTATCAGAAGGATAAAATGAAAAGCAACTCATTTACGCAGTGGGGGCTACGAATAAGTTGCTTTTTTACGTATACTTAGGGTCAACGATCGAGGGTCCGTCAATCGGACACGGGAGAGCTATATGGGGTAAAAAACTCTCTACTAAGTATATGTAACGAAAGTATAGCATGAAAATGTTTTAAAAATGGGAAATAGGCATAATTTTTGTCGATTATTGCCTTATTTTTTGTTTTTTTGTTGAAATGGATTGTTTTTGACTATTAATTTGCGCTATAATGTGATGTAATTTGTTGATTTAAAATAGGAAGGTGAGAGGTAGTTATGTTTTCAATGTTTCGATTGATTCCCCTATTAAGTGCTGCAATTGTGGAGCCTGTACCGGCTATTTGGTGTCAGATACTTGGCATCCTGTGTACTTAGATAATTTAAAAATCCACTTATTCGTTTTTGAATAAGTGGATTTTTAACCGGTTCCCTTCTTTAATAAAGTCGGCAGTTAAATTCAATCGGCTAAGCTCTTCATTAAGAGATTGATTAAAGGTTTTGGGAAACCAAATAGCATTAAGTTCGTAGAAATCCAAGCGATCTGTTTCAAAGGTTCGTAGGGATTTTTCTTTTAATTTGTTTCTAAGTTCTAAATAAGAGATGCCTGTCAAGGAGGTAATGAATTTCTTTTCGTGGTATTTTTGGATCTCATAAACGATAATTCCGCCAAGAAAAAAAGTACCCATAAGAATTAGTAGGACAAAAATGTAGTTATACCAGCTAGCAAAGCTAGATGAAAGCAGAAGAAGACCAGCGACACACCAAGCATTTAATAACAAAGGGCGGCTAGCTAAGAAATAGTAAACTTTATAAACGACTTCAAATTGGACCAATAAAGTGAAAAGGCTAATCATCATTATAAATGCCAAAACATTAGGTAAATTTATAATATATATAATAACGGCAGGCACGACAGAGATTAAAAGAAACATCAAGAGGGCAAATAAAATCTTTTTTATACTAATGCGCCAGATTTGAATCATAAAAGAAGGGATAACTAACGATCCGATTATACTAAGGTAATGGCCTACATCTCGATCGAATTGCCAGATGATATTGATTCCGATCACGTAGGAAAAGAGCATGACGATGTTGCCCCATCGGACATACTGTTTCGTCGTAAAGATAAAAATTAAACTATCTTTTACCTTAAAGCGGTCGATTCCTCTTAAAACCAAGTACAAACAAAGAATTTCAGTGAGATCAAGAAGTGCTTTATTTAGCATCACTATCCTCTCCTTTCTTTATTTTTTTGTAATAGGTTTTCCCTATATCTAAGCGTTCACCCGTCGATAAAACAGCCTTTAAACTTGTTTTATCGCTTTTATCAATGTGTCTAATAAATCTAGGGTTTACCAGAAAGCTTTGGTTAACCTGAATGATATGTCTTTCTAATCCATAGCGACAAATGAACTCTTTCAAGCTTTTTTTAAAGAAGAAATCTTCATTTGAAATTTCACCGTCTTCTTCCTCGTAAAAAACTTCCAAATGTTTCTCGCGCGTACGTTCGACGTAACGAATTTTTTTAACTAAGTAATCTTTTTCGTATTGACGTCCGGATAAGGTGATGATTTTGTCAGAGGTGACAGGTAGCATTCGTGACACACTGGCTAGATCTTTTTTAAGGTGGTCAAAGTTTAATGGGTATTCAGTTAAGTAAAGGATGCGTTGCTGAAAAGCAAGGGATTGATGGTGTTCGTTAATCTCTGGTAGGCTAATGATCACTGGTAGTAAATCGTGTCGTTCGGCTTTTACTTCTTGAAGTAAAGCAATGATTTTATCGTTGATGCTCGATGCGATCACTAAAAATAGGTCAATAAATGTATGGTTTAATACGTTGATGATTTGTTTATCCGTATAAGCTTTATAAGCCTTATAGTTTTGATTTAAAAATTCCAAAAGTTCCTCAGGAATTTTTTTATTTTCTAGGTTTACAATTAGAAGGCTGTCCATTTCCCAACACCCCAAACGTGTATAGTTAAAGAAAGTATAGCAGTCTTTTCTCCATTATTCAACAATTATCTCACAAAGTAGTTAATTCGAGAAAATAAAGAAAAAATTTTTCAACAGTTAGAAGTCGATCTTCGTCGGTTTTGTACCTTCGATCAGGTTGGTTTTTTTTAATTGCTTTCTTGTGTCAAGGGTTGTCGTGCGATTTCTTTAAAAGATGCTTCTAACTCACCTCCGACCTCCATAAACTTCACTATACAACGAATAGACAAACTAGACGAAGCAGGTGAAGCCAAAGATGAGATATAAACAGTTAGGATTAACAACGGATGAGGTATTTGAGGCAAGGGAGGCCTATGGTGAAAATGAGTTTTCAAAACCAAAAGAGCGTTCCGCTTGGGTGGATATTTTATTGATTTTAAAAGAACCTCTCATGCTGATTTTAGTCATCGCAGGTGGGATGAGTTTTTTAGTTGGCGAATACGAGGACGGGTTAGGAATCTTTATTGCGGTCCTTTTAGGCATTATCATTGGTCGTTTAACGGAGGGTCGTTCTAAAAAGGCGTCGGAGGCTTTGTCCAAGTCGCTGGATGAACGAAAAGTGAAAGTGATTCGAGACGGTGTGCGTCAGCAAATATTAAAGAAAGAATTGGTACCTGGTGACGTGGTGTATCTAGAAACAGGGGATATGATACCGGCAGATGGCGTGATGATGCAGTCCGATGATTTGTCGGCACGAGAAGATATGTTGACGGGGGAATCCGATCAAGTTAAGAAGGTTAATCAAGCGGTTGTATTTGGGGGAACCCTCGTTGGTGAAGGTAGCGGGACCATGGAGGTTACGGCCATTGGAGACGATACCGAGATGGGGAAGATTGCCCACGATTTAGATCAAGAAGAGGTGATTACCCCGCTGCAAATTAAGTTAGGGAAGTTAGGAGGAAGAATTTCTACGATTTCTTCCTGTATTGCTTTGATGCTATTTGGCTACATGGTCATGCAAATTTTGCGGGAATCCAGTTTAAGTGTGAATTTTTCTAGCTGGGAAGGATTTATGGCAAGCATTCATGCCATGGACGTGGTGTTTCCAAGTATTAAGACCACCTTTATTGTCTGTGTGGGCTTAATCGTTGCGGCGGTTCCAGAGGGGTTGCCAACCATGGTGAACATTACCCTTGCTTTGACCATGCAACGAATGTCAAAGGTGAACGTGCTCATTCGTAAAAAAGAGGCGTGTGAAACCATTGGCGCCGTTAGTGTGATTTGTTCCGATAAAACCGGAACGTTAACGGAAAATAAGATGAAGGTACGTAAAGTTTATTTAGATGGAGGCGAGGTGACCGCTGGAGATGTCATAACCTATCCGCTATTTGTTAACAACTGTGTGGTCAATGCCACAGCAGACGTGGTGTTTAATGGAGAAGAAGCGGAGTACATGGGCAATCCAACGGAAGCGGCTTTAATTGCAGCGACTCATAGGGCGGATTATCAACGTCTGCGAGATAACAGCGATGTGGTACGTAAAATTCCTTTTTCTTCCGAACACAAGTACATGTTAAGTGTCATAAGGCAAGGTCTACAATTTACCATCCTTTCTAAAGGAGCACCGGAAGTGATTCTGGACCAATGCGACAGTGAGGTAGTAGGTGGTCGTACATGGGCTTTAAGCAACAAGCGTCGCGAGGACATCATGAGTCACATCAACCGCTGGCAATCAGAAGGGATGCGGGTATTGGCTTTTGCCTATAAAGAAACACCTTCTCAGTACGAAGCGATTAGCCGATCAGATTTTAGCAAGCGCCTCATCTTTCACGGTTTTGTTGCCATTAGTGACCCGCTAAGAGAAGGGGTATGTGAGGCTATTGAAACCACACGCAACGCCAACATTGAAACGAAAATTTTAACGGGCGACAATTATTTTACAGCAGAGGCCATTGGGCGGGAAATTGGCATCGTTTGTGATCATATGCGGGTGGTGGATGCTTCTTACATTGAAGGGTTAACCGATGAACAGTTGAAGCAGGAAATCACCTCCATTGCCGTTGTGGCACGCTCCATGCCGGCAACCAAGTTGCGAATTGTTAACGCCCTCCAAGAAAACGGGGAAGTGGTCGCCGTAACGGGAGATGGGATCAACGATGCGCCAGCCTTAACGAAAGCGGACGTTGGGATTGCTATGGGCATCGCGGGGACGGAAGTGAGCAAAGGAGCAGCAGATATCATTCTTACCGATGATAATTTTAAAACCATTGTGGAAGCCATTAAATGGGGGCGTGGGATTTATAACAATTTCCAACGTTACATCCAGTTCACGTTAACGGTTAACGTGATTGCCTTCTCCATTATGATCCTGTCACAAGTTTTAGGCTACACCTTGCCATTTACAACGATCCACCTCTTATGGATTAACATCATCATGGACGGGCCACCGGCGCTAGCGCTCGGAATGGAGCCGATCCGAAACAGTGTCATGAACCGGCTACCAACACCGAAGAAAAATAACATCATCAATCCTTTTATGATGATCACCATTGGACTAAATAGCTTGTTTATGAGTGTGGTACTGTTTTTACAAATGCGCTTTAACTTCCTTGGGGCTGACCTTTCCAATGTGACGGCCCATGGAACGGAGTTTAGAACGGTCATGTTCTCCTTATTTGCGTGCCTAGCGATCTTTAACGCTTTAAACTGTCGCGAATTTGGAATTACGAGCATTAAAGAAAATTTCTTTAAAAACAAAGCGGCACTAGCCATGCTAATGGGGACATTGATCCTGCAAGTGGTGGCAACCCAATTTGCTAGTGGATTCTTTGATGCGGTGCCACTAAGTGTGAACATGTGGATACGCATTATTCTGACCGGATCAACGGTGGTGGTATTCAGTGAATTATTGAAGTTAACCATCCGCAACGCCAACGCAAAACGCAAGGAAAAACAAGAAGGAATGAGGGCATCAGAACTAGAAAAAAGCCCCGCTTAAGGTGGTATTTCCATCCATATACAGGGTCCATTAGTTATATTGCCAGCATTATTTTCATAAATTGGTTGAGAGACTAAGGTTAGGGGGATAAAACCATGAGTTATAAATTTACATTGGATCACAAACTAGAGCTTGAAAACATTCACGACATGATTACCATTGATATGCAACCAGCGACAGAGTGTGTCGTTTCTAAAGATACCATTCAAATGACCGGCCATTTTAGCTTTGAAGGAACGTTTTTAACTGTTGAATTAGAGGAAGCGCCTTTTGAAGGGGTGATTCCCATTGACATTACCTTGCCTTATTTCGGTGGTGCCACCGACGTCAGGTTAGAAATGGTGACGTTTGATTACCACGTGGTTAACAAAGCGTCGTTAAGCCTGAAATTTGACATGATTATCCTTGGTTATGAAGGAGCAGGCCACGCGGTCGATGCGATCGTGACTGAACATCTACCACACAAAGAAGAAGCGATGGTGACGGAAGAAATTCCTTATTCGCCATTGGTACCAGTGACACCAGAAAACATGCGTGAAGAGCCAATAAGAGAAGAAGCATGCGAGATGGTTGAGACAGAAGTAGAACCTCAACTGGAAGAGGTGCCCGTCGTGGACTACCAATCCCAATTCTTTGAAATTCCAGTGGTCAGTGACGAAGACTTTTACAAGCGAGTACCGGAACCAAACCTTACGTTAGAAGAGGTGCCGATGCCAGCCTTTGAAGAAGTTCCGGTAGTACCAATAGAAGACATTCAAGACATGGAGATTGAGCGGGAAGAAGCACCGGTAGAAATGCTTGAAGAAGCAGAAGAAGATTTAGAGCAACCAGAGAAAGCCACAGCCTTTGCTGATTCCGTTGCCCGTCAATTTTCCGATGGACAAACGACGGTAAAAATGGTGTACGTTCGCCGGGAATCAGAATTGCTCGGTGAAGTCCTTGAAAGAAACGCAGCGACCTTGGATGACGTTTGGAACTTATCTAAACTAGACGACGTGGTTCATGCTGGCGATTGCGTCATGATTAAATATGACAAATCAGAATGAAGTCAAGTCATTTGTAGAGCACCACTATGACATTTCGGTGATGACCGTCACACAGCTCACCGATAAAATTTGGAAGCTGGTGTGCTTAGATCGCGTGTACCTACTAAAGCTTACGATGGTCGACGAATCTTTTGTGATGAAGCAACTGTATGCTTACAAAGAACTGAGAGAGCACGTCCTACCGATTTTTAAAACGCGACTAGGTGAAAGTATGGTGAGTCATGAAGGGCAGGTGGCTTACCTCACCGAATACGTCGAGCAAATTCCCATGCCCCTTGAAAAACGGGTTCACGATTATGCAAAAATGTTAGAAAAGCTACACGCGGCAACTGCTTTACACGTGGAAAAGCACGACGAGGAAATACGCCAGATGTACGAATCCGACTACGAGCAACTGAAACGGAATTTTATGCTGCTGGAGCAACACATGGAGCAGATTGAAATGAAAATCACTCGCTCCCCCTTTGAATGGTACGCGATGATGATTTATCCGCTACTATATGGGATGTATCGGCGAGCAGACGATATGATGCAAAAATTTTACAAGCGACTGGAACGAAAAAAAATTTTCCCGGTTGCGATGACTCACCAGGACATTAACATTGCCAATACCTTGTCAGCAACAGACACTTCCTATTTGATTAACTTTGAAAAAAGTAATTTTGACTTACCAACCACAGACACCGTTTTATTTCTAAGGCACTATCACCAAGTACCAGGTGTTTCTCATATGATAACCAACTATTTGAAAAATCAGGGAGAAGACTTAGTTGCTTATCACTTCTTTTTAAAAACCCTCTGTGTTGATTTAGAATCTTTGTTCAAAACATTAAATGGCAATTCCTTGACGGACATTTCTCTTCTTAACGAAAAAATAGCACCAAGCCTGCTAGCCATGGAAATTTTTGACAACCTGTATCAGCCACAAAAGCCACCTAAAAAGAAGGCAAAGCCTGCTGAAGAGAAAAAGGACGACGACTAGCAGAAATGGATGAAAAAATAAAAAATCCCCCAATCGGCTTTATTTGGCCAATTTGGGGGATTTTTGACTTCGAAAATCGTTTATTTTCCCCCAAACCCTTTTAAATTTGATGATTTGGGGGAAATCGATCATAAAATAGTCATGTTATTCCCCCAAACGGACTATTTTTAAGTAATTTGGGGGAATTTCACTCATTTTTATAAGTCCGATGATCCCTTTTAACGTTCCTAATGAACCGCTACATCGTTTAAATGGTCGAGGCCGTGCTTTAGATGGGGGATAAAAAGCTCAGAGAGCTCTTTTACGGCCTTTAAAGAGCCTGGCATTGTGATGACCAAGGTTTTCCCAATAACGGCGCAGAGCGCTCTAGAAAACATGGCTCCTTTTGATTTTTCTAAGGAATATTGATGAAGCGCAGTGCTCATTCCCCGCACTTCATAATCCATTAGCTCTTCGACGACCTGGACGGTAATGTCCCGACTAGATAAGCCTGTTCCACCAGTGGTGATAATTAAATCGACCAAAGGGCAGGTCTCGACGAGAAGTTTTTCCAATACGGCTTCATCGTCGGAAATGATTTTCTTTAGGGCAACGTCGTAACCGGCAGTTTCAAAGGCGTCGGATAAATAAGCACCCGATTTATCTTCATAAATTCCTGCTTGGGCACGGTCGCTTAAGGTGATGATGGCAATTTTGTACATGACGTCTACTCCTCAATCACGGTGATGTCATCCCCAGGGTAAACGTCACCGCTCCCGATGACTTTGGTGAAGATGCCTTGGGTTGGCATGATGCAGCTTCCAACTTGCTGGCTAATTTCACAGCCGTGATGGCATTCTTTCCCAATTTGAGTGACCTCTTGGATGCTCTCACCAATTTTTAACTTCGTGCCAACGGTTAATTCATGTAAAACAATCCCTTCCGTTGTCAGGTTTTCAGCAAATTTGCCGGTACATAAGCCTTTTACCCCTTGGGCAATCATCAGGTTGACACTTTCTTGTGCAAGCAAGCTTACTTGGCGATGCCCTTTGCCGCCATGGGCGTCTCCTTCTAGACCAAAGTCAGCTAAAAAATAGCCGTGATCAATGCTTTTTTTAATGGTTCCTTTTTCTTTTGAACGGTTGATCGCTTTTACATTACCCATGTCGTTCTTCACCTCGTTTATAGTCTCCCGATTTTCCACCTGTTTTTTCCAATAACATCACATCGCTAATGACCATGTCCTTATCGACGGCTTTACACATGTCGTAGATGGTCGTCAACGCGAGGTTCACACCAACGATGACTTCCATTTCAATGCCCGTTGTGTACTCGCATTTGGCTTCGCAGTGACATTCAATGTAGTCGTTCCCTCTTATAAAGGTAATGTTGCTACCAAGAATGTTAATGTTGTGTGCCATTGGGATTAATTCTGCTGCCCGTTTAACCGCCATAATCCCTGCTACTTGAGCGACGGCTAGGACGTTGCCTTTTTTCATTTCGTTAGCGTAGACCTTTTCAACGGTTTCTGGTTTCATGTAAATGCGACCGCTGGCTAAGGCACGCCTTGCGGTGATTTTTTTATCTGAAACGTCCACCATTTTGGCTAAGCCGTCTTTGTTAAAATGTGTAAATGCCATTATTCCACCTCACCAAGAATTAAAATTTGACCGCTATTTTTCGTGTCGTAACAATCAAATTCTTCCAGTTTTTCTTTGAAAAAATCGGACGTTAATGTGTTAATCAAGCTTTTGATTTCAGGTCGTTCTAAGTCTTTCTCATATAGAACAAAGTCGTAATCTTCTGCCATCACCTCAATGTAATCAAGTGCCATCACGTTGGCAATGCTTTTGATGAGCAAGCCACAATCTGCGGTGTTGTTTTTAATGGCTGCTCCCACATTAAAGTGACAAGGCATTACGAAATCATAACCCACCACGTCGCTTTTATCCATGCCATTTTTAGTTAACAAATAATCAAACAACACAGCGGTTCCCGACCCTTGCTGACGATTAACGTAGTTAAGGTTTTCCCGGGAAATGTCTTCGATCGAGCGGATGTTTCGGGGATTTCCTTTGGCAAAAGCCAGGACTTGTTTTCGCTTGACCCCTTTAATTAGGGCCATTTTTTCTTTCTTAAATAAGGCCTGAACGGTCTGGCTGTTATAGGACCCATCCGACCCTAATAAATGAATGGGAGCAATGAGGGTTTCTTTATTTTTTAACGCCAGCAAACCAGAGTAACTTCCAACGTGAGAAGAGGAGAGAGAGTAAGGGGAGTCTTGCTGGTTAAGGACATCGTTTAGAACGTCTAGAATTAAGTCGTGAGAACCAATGCTCGTAATTTTGTGTTTTAAAGAAGAGCTTGGTTTAAATAAATGCACCATCACCGGGTTATTTTTTTGATAACCTTCCGATTGCTTTGGAACGATGACCATGCCGTCTGCTTCAGCTAAGGACATGGAAATCCCTGCTCCTCGTGCGAGGGGGGTGCAGACGAACTGTTCGTTTAAATAGCCAACCTTAACCCGAACAAATTCAAGGTGTTTCAAAGAAGAATAGATGGTTTTTGTTAACGTGGCTTGGATCACTTCCTGCTCGTTTCTTTGATGAAAGAGCTTATTGATTAGTGGTTTAAATACTTGTTCGAATACGATGTAAGTTGAAACGGGATAACCAGGCAAGCCGATGACGATGGCCCCGTTGACGAGGCCTAGAATCGCTGGTTTTCCAGGCTTGATGGCAATGCCATGAACGCTAACGTGTCCAAGTTCTTCAACGATTTTAACCGTGTAATCCTCAGAACCAGCACTGGATCCGGCATTAATTAAAAGAACGTCGTTTTCTTTTGTGGCCTGGTTAATGACCTCTTTTAATTGCTGGTAATCGTCTGAACAAACGGGTAGGGTATGAGCCTCTAAGTTTAACGAGGCAGTTAAGCCTTTGATCATGCTGGAATTAGAGTCGATGATCATACCGTCTTCCAGTTTTTCGGTTGCAACGTCAACAATTTCATTCCCTGTTGGCAAGATGGCCGTTGTTAATTTTTTAAAAACTTCGACTTCTTCGTTTTTAGAAGCCATTAATGGACCTAAATCAACGGCTCTAATAAGGTGAAAACTGGGAATGATCATTTGCGTTTGAGAAATGTCTTCTCCCATGGGCCGGACGTTTTCAAAATAGCCAACGGATTTGGTGATCATAGCTTGATCGTTATCTTTCCAAATGACGTCTTCAATCATAACGACGGCGTCCCATTCCTTGCTAATCACATCACCCGTGTCAACGTATTGGTAATGACTTTTTTCAATCAACACCGGATTTGACTCGGTTGCTAAGGCACTAAGGGCTGACTTGATGGCAATCCCGTCCATGGCACTGGCATTGTAGTTAGGCGAAGAAGCTTTGGCATAAACCGCTTTGGCACTAATGCGGTCAAGGGATTCTTTCGTCGATACCCATTCCGTTTCTAATTTGATTTGCTGCTTGATGTCGGTTAAATAACGATCAAAGGCATCCATTAAATCGTAATTATCTAAGTACCGCTTGTTTTGTTTCAAAATAACACCACCTTGACTTCATCGCATGCGTTAACCCCTTCTAAGCCGGCTTTTATCACGAAATAACCGTCTGCTTCGCTTAGGGCTAAAACGTTGGAAGAGCGGTAGAAAATGGGATGAGCTGACCATCCATCTGTTTGTTTTTCAAGTTTAACTAAAACGATGCGGTCTTTGCCGGGGGAACCTGCTAGGTTATGTTCAAGTTGAGCACTGACCGATGCTTGTTCCTGATTGATTAGGGTGAGGTAGGAAGCGATGAAGGTTTCTTTTAAGACTAAGTAAGCAGAAACTGGATTGCCAGGCAGTCCTAAGTAAAGACGCTGATCTTTCCTTGCAACGATGGTTGGCTTTCCAGGACTAATAGCTAAACCGTGACAGAAAACATCGTTTGTTAATTCGTGAAAGACGTCGTAGGTATAATCCTCACTTCCTTGGGAAGAACCGCCACTTGTAATGTAAAGGTCTGCCGCGTTATGTTTTAAAAGGTCACGGTAGGTGTGGAGGTCGTCTTTAATGAGGAAGGTTTCTTTCACCACGATGCCGTGTTTTTCTAGCAGACCACGAATTAAAAACACATTGATGTCTCGAATTTGACCGAGCCGGGCAGGGGATTGGTAGTCGATGAGTTCGTTGCCACTAGAAACGATGACGGCTTCTAATTTTTTGAACACCTTTATTTCGGTTATTCCTTGGCTGGCCAAGACGGATTGAACCCGTTCGTCGATGTGCCGTCCTTTTCCAAAGAGCGGTTGTCCTTTTGCCATATCAGAGCCTGGAATGGTGACGTTTTCGTGGTTGGCCAAGGTGCGGTAAACGAGCACTTCATTGGTTCCTTCGATTTTTTCCGTTTGTTCAATCATAGCCACGCCATTGGCACCGGCTGGTAACATGGCTCCTGTATTTAAATACAAACAACCTCCCGCTTCCAACGTTTGTAAGTTATGTTCACCAATGGCAATGGCTCCTTGGTAGTTTAACACACTCGGTAATGCTTCTGAAGCACCTACGGTATCTTGTACCATCACCGCGTAACCGTCGACCGTACTTTTGTAAAAGGTCGGGGTGTCTTCGATGGCGTAAATGGGTTCAGCTAACTGGTAACCAAGGCTATCTGCTAAGTCCACTTGGATGACGGTCAAAGCATCTTCTAAAAAATCTGTCAGTTGCTCGTTAAGACGTTCAACGTTTATCACATCAAATAATTTCACCTTCATCACTCCATTTCCATTAGTAATTTTAATTTTTCGTTTTGTTCAAATAGGCCATGATCACCCGCATCAATGATCTTGCCATTTTCCATTAGTATAAAATGATGGCCGATTTTTCGAGAAAGGCGCATTTTATGAGAAACGAGCAAATAAGTTTTTTTGTATTGCTTGATCACATCAATCATTAACTGTTGTGACTTAAGGTCGATGTTATTAAACGGCTCGTCTAAAATGATTAACTCACAGTCGCTTAGGATAACTAAGGCGAAAGCGAGACGTTGCCGTTGACCACCGGATAAAGAACGGGCGCGTCTTATTAAAAGGTCGGTTAAATCTAAATCTAGGATGAGTTTGTCTTGATCAATGTTTGATTCAGGACACAGTTTTTTAACGAGCCTTAGGTTATCTAGAACCGTCCCTGTAAAAATATAAGGGCGTTGTAGCAACATCATTTTTGAAGAAATGTCATGCTCACAAGCGTCAATTATGATCTGTTTTAACAGAGTTGATTTACCAGAACCATTATCGCCTAGCAGACAATTAATTTGATTTTCTTTTATTTCTAGCTCAGGAACTGCTAGTTTAAAGTCGCTTTTCGAATACTGAAGGAAGCAATTAGAAATTTTCATGATTTTCTTCCTCCTTGCTTAAACGTAAAATGACAAATTGAATTAAAAAGGTAAGGGCGAGTAGAATAACTCCGTAAGTAATGGCTTCTTCAAAATGGCCTTGAGATCTTAAATTGGCAATGGCGGTTGTCATCACTCGGGTATGTCCTCTAATATTACCACCGACGATCATCACGGCACCCACCTCAGAAACCGCACGTGAAAATCCTAAAATCGTAATAAAGAGGAGCTCATTTCTAAATTGTAAAATGGAATATTTGATTTTATTCAGAAAGCCGATGTTGTACATATCAAGGGTGAAAAATAAAACTTCTCCCTTTGAAACGAGTAGTTGATACACATTTCCTGCCACAATGGGGACGATGAGTAAGGTTTGGGCAATGACCAAAGCCTCTGGTGTAAAAAGCAAGCCCAAAAAGCCTAATGAACCATTAGACCTTAAGACGATAAATAAAACCAAGCCTAAAACCACAGGCGGTAATCCCATCAAAGCTTTGGTCAAATAAACCAAGACTGGTTTTAAAAAACTTTTTGAGAAATAGAGACGGTAACCGATCAAAACACCGATCACCGTCCCTAGTAAGGTCGCACTTATGTTTACAACTAATGTCAGTCGAATAATTTCAAACATCTACATGCCTTCTTCCCTTTAAACTTAAATTTAATCCATTAAAATGAAAACAGGTTCACCAAATAGATCGATGCCATATTCAGCAATGATTTCTAAACCACGACCCGTTGTTAACCACTGAGTGAAAGCATCCGCGTGTTCAAATTCAGCATCGCTGGCATTTGGGTTGTCAATCACGTGAATGGAATAATAATTAACCAGCTCGTTCTTGTCATAAAAAGCCTCCGTCAAGTTAGGTAAATTGTCTCGATTTTGGAGCCAAGTAGCAATGTCAACTAAGGTAAAAGCGTCCCTTTCATTTGCAATATTTAAGGTGTCTAGCATACCACTTCCTGTTTCAATGGTATCTAGTGGGTATTCCTCGCCAGTAAATTCTTCAAAGATCCCTCTTTCCATCACATGGGTACCAGACTCGTCACCGCGTGAAGCGTATAATCGGTTTTCAAATAAATCCAAAACAGCCGCTTCGAGGGTTTCAGCCTCTAGATCAACGGGACCAACAAATAAGAAGTTGTTGTACATAAATGTGTCACGCCCGCGACTAACGCCATCGTCAACCAACGCATTTTCCGCAGCAGGGGAGTGAGCAAATAACAAGGTGGCCTCCCCATCTCGTGCTAAACGTATGGCTTCGCCACTTCCTACGGAAACCCATAATAATTCAATGCCTGTGTCCTCATAAAAAGCAGGGGCTAACACATCTAACAATCCACTGTCGTTCATGGAGGTGGTCGTTGCCATCATCACGGTTTTTTCTTCGTCACTATCACCACAACCACTTAAAACCAATCCAAGCCCCACTCCGAAAACAACTAGCATCATTTTTACTGCTTTAAAATTTTTCATTTTCATCTTCTCCTCACTGAAATTATAATCTGGAGAAAAGGTTTTAAAAAAGACCCTGAAAAGGCCTTTGGTTTTCAACATCAAAAGATATCAAAAGCTCCTTTTCACACTGGAAGGCATGATGGTTTCCCACAATACCCTAACGGCTTAGTCGTCTTATCTCATGTGAAACGTAGACAAAAAAGCTCGGAGTTTTTATTTAATGCAACTTTTTTACCTTCTTACCTCCTTTACAAACAATTTCTTCTTAATGAACTTTTATCGAGCTCCTCAAGAAAAGCGCATTAAGAAAAAATGGTTTTGTTTTTACATTAAACTATTAAAACCTCCTTTTCACACTGGAAGGCATAACGGTTTCCCACAATACCCTAACGGCTTAGTCGTCTTATCTCATGTGAAACGTAGACAAAAAAGCTCGGAGATTTCAGTTAGTTTAATTCAATTTTTTCAATGCTTAGATCAGCCAAGTCAATGACATAAAAGCCATTTTCATGATAAGGGTGACCGAGCATGACTCTAACGGCTAACATAACCTGCATACTCGCAACCGTTGCAACAATGTAGTAGGGATTGCCAAGTTGTTTCTCAATGGAATCGTCTCGACTTTCCTGCAGTGACATCAATGGATTGTCCTTGGTAATCACGCCAAAATAGCCGTAATGACCAGCAATGGTACCATGAATCAACGTTTTACCTAATCTTAAGCAGTCAGCCTCTAACTGTTTTCTAGTGGCGATGCTGTCTAAACAATCGATGATTAAATCGTATCCCGGTAGATCGTTTAAAAGGCTCTCATTCGGATACTTATCTTGATATACCGTCACTTCAGCCGCCCCATTGATCGACTTAATTCGATCATGTGCCATTAAAGCCTTAGACTTTCCTAAGGTTACTTCTAACGCATTCAACTGACGATTTAGATTAGAAGCTTCAAAAACATCAAAGTCGCAAAGACCAATGTGCTGGATCCCAATCCGGGCCAAGCCTTCAAGGACGTGGCTTCCAAGTCCGCCACAACCAATCACGAGTACTTTCTTTTTGGCAAGAAGTTCCTGCTCTTCGACGGTAATGGTCTGTTGATTTCTGGCGAATCTTTCCATACTTAACCACCACCTACAGGCGGGAATAGAAACAATGTATCGTTATCTTTTAAGGGAGCATCGACTGGTTGATGAACACCGTTAATCAAGAAAATGGAAACCTTCTTCTTATCGATTTTAAGTTCATCAAGTACATCTTCGATTTTTAAACCCTCACGATAGTCAACATCAAGCTCTTTTCCTAAAGACTTGCGCAACGTTGCAAATAATTTAACCTTAATCATTGTTCAATTCCTAATCGCTTCAGTGTCTCTTCTGTAGGGAAACCATCTACCCAACCACGTCGTTCATAATATTCTGGAAGCATTTCGTCTAGCTTAGAAACCATGTCTTTTGAACCTTCCGTTTCTAGCGGTTCAGTAAGTAGACGCTTTGGTAACGTGTCATCTTCAGCTTTCATACCAGCTTTTTGGTTGAAGACACGCTCTAAGTTATAAATACGCTCACCAGCTTCTAGTAAAGACTTTTCTGTAAATTCAAAGCCTGTTGCTGCGCTTAAAAGAGCTGCGTATTCAGGTGCGCCTAAACCAAACGATGTAAATAAACATAAACCTGCTGCATCAATAACGGCAGTGATGTCTTGGAATGCGATAACTAGCTCGGCTTTTCCTTCCGCCACTGTACGATCAACTTGCATTGGTGATCCTAAAACTTCAGGTGAAATGGTATAACCATTTACGTGACAACCACCACGGTTAGACGTTGCATAGTTTAAGCCAATTCCTTGAATTCCACGTGGATCGTAAGCTGGAATGTCTAGTTTTTTAACGCTCATGGAATACTCGGGTACACCATAGTGCTCACATAAACGATAAGAACCTTGTGCCATTAAGGTCGCAAGTGGTCCATCGTTACGTCCAACTTTTTCAACCCATTTATAAACGGCTTCACTGTTACCCCATGCTAATGGAACACCATCACAGTCTGCGTCTGTAATGTAACCTCTTTGGTATAATTCCATCGCTGCTGCAATGGTACATGCCATAGAGATGGTATCAACACCCATTTCATTACACTGGAAGTTAGCTTCAATAACCGATTGAATGTCGTTGTTACCACAGTCAGCTGCAAAGCCCCAAATGGTTTCATACTCAGGTCCACCAACTTTTTTACCATTTCTTTCAACCACACGACCACATCCAATGGTACAACGGTGGCAATAAGAATTTCCAACCCAGTTTTCTTGGGCAACCAAGGTTTCACCAGAGGTCATGTCTGCATCTGCTTGCTCACCAAACTGGAAGTTATTGGTTGGGTATGCCCCGATTGAGTTAATGATGTTAACTAAGACAGCTGTTCCATAAGTTGGTAGGCCTTCACCTGTAACACCATGTGCTTTTAACTTTTTAGCTGCATCTAAAGCTGCGGTTTTAAAAGCCTCTTGATCAAAGGCTGGAATTTCCTTATTCTGTGATGAGACAACAATCGCTTTTAAGTTTTTAGATCCCATAACGGCACCAACACCACTACGACCAGCTGCGCGTTCAACATCGTTCATGATAGAAGCTAATAACGATAAATTCTCACCAGCAGGACCAATGTTTAATACCGATGTGGTTTTTCCTGAACCTAAAGCTTCAGCGGTTTCCTCGCTGGTCATACCCCATAAATGAGCGGCATCCTTTAGTTCAAATTTACCATCGTCACCAATGGTTAAATAAATAGGTGCATCTGCTTTTCCTTCAACAATAATGGCATCAAGTCCAGCATACTTTAACATGGCGCCCCACACACCACCACTGTTTGATCTTGCGATCATATTATTTAAGGGTGATTTAGTTACAACCATGTAACGACAACCGGTCGATACTTTTGTTCCTGATAAAGGGCCAGAAATGAAGATCATTTTATTTTCTGGTGATAATGGATCAACGGTTGGATCGATTTCATCCATTAACATCCTTAAGCCTAAACCGCGACCACCAATGTAGTCTTTGGCATAGTCTAGATTTAAGTCTTCTGTGGTCATCTCTTTTGTTGTAAGATTAACACGTAAGACTTTTCCAACGTAACAGTTCATCTAAACACGACTCCTTTCTTTTTTAGACTTTCGTCTTTTATACTTACCTAACCTATTTTTAAAATTTGATTAGGCAGATGGACCTTTATAAAAGCAACACCTCCTTTTTGTGTAAGCAGCGTTTATCCTCCGATTTTGTTCATGGATCGATTAGAAACTTCATTGTCATCCAACCGATGCTGATCTGGTTTTTTACTAATGTTTTTTTTAATCATCTGGACGAGTTGATCTGAATGGTCGAGGTAGGGGGTCATATCAATTTCTTCATTGGAATGAAGACAGAGCCTTAGTTTGCCATCGCTTGTGAACCGGATTCGATTGCATGTTTTACAAAAATGGTTGGATAAAGGAGAAATAATCCCAAAAACATAGCCAAATTCATCTACGTAGTAGTCGGATACGTCTTTGCAGTTTGGCTTTTTTTCTTTCTTTGGGTAGTTTTTAAATCGTTCGGTTGCTTTCAGTTGTTTATTGCTGATGTAATCTTGGTTATGGCCAATGGGCATGGGTTCAATAAAACGAACCTGGACATCGTTTTCTCGTCCAAATTTAAGAAAGTCGTTGATTTCATCGTCGTTAACGCCCTTCATTAAAACGACGTTAACTTTAACGATTAGTCCCTTTTTTCTGGCAGAAAGAATGTTATTTAAAACCCGCTTTAAATCGTTAGATTTGGTAATGGCTAAAAACTTGTCTTCCTGTAATGAGTCTAAGCTAATGTTAATCCGCTTTAAACCAGCAGAAATTAATACATCTAAATAGCGATCTAGTAAGACGCCGTTTGTCGTTAGACCAATGTTTTTGATATTTTGTTTGTCGTTAGTATAGCGGACGATTTCTACGATATCAGGGTTGAGGAGGGGTTCTCCCCCTGTAAACTTCAATTTTTTAAAGGCTAATTTATCTAGAGCATCAACGATTGTCTTTAGCTGTTTCGTACTCAGCTGATTAACGTTTTGATCTTCTCCACTTTTGCAATAATGACAGCTTAAATTACACCCATCGGTGAGAGAAATCCTTGCATAATCAATCTTTCGCAAATATCGATCTTTCATCTGATCACCTGCTTGAAAAAGTGTGAAGAAATTTAATTAATTTTAGCATTTTCATGCTTTGGTGTCAACTGAGTTTCGACTTTGATCCACGTTAATCGATACGGGTTTAAAGATGTCTAAAAACGTTGTATTGATCCGCTTAGTACGGTATAATGTTTTAAGCATAAACGTATTTTTTGAGCAAGGAAAGACTCCAATTCGAGGTGTGTTATGAATAAAAAAATACTGATTGTAGAAGACGATTTGACCGTGGTAAAAACATTGGAATCTGAAATGAAACAAGCTGGTCTTGAGGTTGATGTAGCCAGTGATGGTAAATTAGGATTTGCCTTGGCTTTAACTACCGATTACGATGTGATCGTTTTAGAAATCGTACTTCCTAAAATGGATGGCTTGACCCTGTGTCGCAAGCTACGAGATCGAAACATCGATGCCCACATCCTCATGCTTTCAGCACGTGCCGATGAGTTTGATCGGATACTGGGCTTGGAAACAGGAGCAGACGACTACATGGGCAAGCCTTTCTCACCTCGCGAAGTCATGGCAAAAATCAAGGCGGTACTTAGACGAAGGGACAAAGAAATGAATCAACATCTAGGTATAGCAGATAGTGGCTATTTGCAGTATAAAAACGTAACCATTGATTTAAATCGTTTTGAAGTGAAAATTGCAGGTGATTTACTAGAGCTTACCTTAAAAGAATATGAACTTTTAACCTTTATGATTCGAAACAAAGGACGTGTTCTGTCACGAGAAATCTTGCTTGATAATTTATGGGGACTATCCTTTCATGGTGGAACTCGCGTGGTAGACGTTCAAATGTGTAAACTACGAGATAAATTAAACAAGTACGGTATCCTGATTAAAACGGTGCGAGGGGTTGGTTATTTGTTAGAGGATGAGGAATTGTAATCAGGTCTTTAGAAAGCATTCACGGTAATACTGCCTATTAAAAACCAGAAGGTGGCTATCTTTGAGAAAAGTCATCGATTGGTTATTTTCAGATTTATTTATGACTTTAAACGAGGTCAACTCACTTGCAAAAGTCATAAATTAGCTATTTTTGATAAAATGTGTGACTTTTCGATCGAAAAAATAGGGTCAAAGAGTCATAGATTCCTTGATTTTTAAGGGTTTTATGACTTTTAGCTTAAAAATAGGCTTGGAAAAGTCACTAAACCATCTATTTTGATCAAATCTATGACTCTTGTACTCTAAAAAGGAGCTCTCTTGTTTTTTCTTGACAAGACAGCTCCTTCTGGTTTTAAATTTTTTAAAATAATAGCTCATAACCTCATCAACCAATTGGGAATTTATAAATAAAGCCAACATTCTCTATGTTCTTCGATATGAAGTGTTTAACTTGTAGATTAGCTACGAAAGTGCGGAAGTCAACATCAAAAAGTAGGTCCTCATCGTGATGGAATACGAGGTATTCATCATCGTATTCATCAAACTCATCACTTAAGTGAAAATGAGTACGATTCTTCAATCCTGGATAATTGTAAACATCTGCTTTAAACTGTTCAATCGCTTCTTTTATATTTATCATATTGATCCACCTCTCATTTCTCTACTGAAAACTTCAGCATTTAATGCACGATTAATATCCATTATTAATGGTTTTATATTCCTTTCGTAGCAAAATTTATCCATTAAGAAAACTTTATCGTAATCGCAGCTTTTTCTAAATTCTTTAAGAATTCGGATGTTATTTGCTACATCGGCTGCGCCTGAACCATTAAACAAGCCTTTATCAATTAATAGATTTCGCAACGCTTCTATATTCCTCCCATGTACCCGTGTCACTTCCTGCTCATTACATTCCAAGATGTAAATAATTTTCTGATAAATGGCGTAATAGGCTCGACTAGTGGCCGCGTGGTATTTTCCCGCTTCAGCTAACAAATCTGTCGCTTCTTTGCTTTCTTGAGACTTGTCTAGCAGTCTCGAATGCTCCATATAGTATCACCCGCTATATGTAGAATATATTATACTTGATTTGATGTATTATTTCAACCACTTAAATGGCTTTTTTTCTACATCGTTGCTTTCCTCTCTTTCATTGTCTTTTTCAACGTTGGTACGTTCCTCTGGATTTTGCTCTGATGCTTCTATTTCTTTTATACCATTCTTTGCTTCGACATCACTTTCTGGTTCATGATTCACCTCTTCTTCTAACTGCTCATTTTCTTCTTCTGACGTTGCTTCCTCGGAGAAGTCAACTTCTACGCCTTCTTCTTTTGATATGGCTTTTGAGATGATTTCTTCCGAACGGGTAGGGGGCTTCGTATGAATGAAAGAAACCCGCTCGCCAATAATGCTGATGGACCTAAAGGATTGGTTGCCAGGAAATTCTAGCATTCGGTTCGCCACACGACCTCGCATGGCAACAAGCGAACCTTTTCCACAATGTGTCACCATGTTTCTTGCCATGCTTCCCCATGCGGTAACGTCTACAAAGTCTGTGTCATATTCATTGGTTTCTCGGTTTTTGTAAGCTCGGGTAACAGCAAGTGTCACCACACAAAATGGTTTTTTGTTACTGGATTCTTTTAATTCTGGATCTCTAACGATTCTCCCCACTAAAGCGATTTGATTTAACATATAAAACACCTCTTCTAGTTATGTTCACTTCGGCCTGCGCAAACCAAAGCAGTGAGTCTAAAATATACGTACACCTTTATATACGCAAAAAAAATAAAAAACCCTGCTAAAAATTGACTTTTTTTTAAAATTTACACACTTTTTACACATTTTATCTATAATTTTCTAATGTTTTTCCTTGAAATGCTCACTTTTAGCTTTAATACATTTACAAGCTAGGTTTAGTCAATAATAGAAGAACGAAGAATAGGAACGTGATAAAATTGATTATGCAGACCCATCGGTTGGTTGGAAAACATCTTTACGAGAAGTTAAAGGAAAAAGAACGAGAAAAGCTAGAGTATCGTACCTTTATCTGGGCCAACGTCAAGCCAGATCTTTTACCTGAATATAAAAAAATCTCTCATTATTATCCGGCGAATGAGCAATATGTTTTCAAGTTGTTAGAAAAAGCATGTGATCCAAGGCTAACGCGATTTTCCTTTTCAGAAACATCAGGTGTATTGATTCATTTTCTATGTGACTATGCTTGTACGTATCATGCGAACATGAAAGTTAATGCCGCACATTCTATGAGCCAGCACATGACCTATGAGTTTTTATTGCATGCTTATACCCTCCGTGAGCTTAAGAGAAAAGTCATCAACCCAGTTCCTCTTGAAACAATAGAGGAAGCAAAAGCATACATTTTAATGATTTTGAAACGGGTAGATTTAGATGACATGGTTCCTGATATGATAGCAGATTTTCATGCCATGCTGGAAATTAGTAGCTCGATCTTGAAATTTCTGTTAAACAGGCGCACTTAACTGGCAAAAACCCATAGAATAATAATAGCAAGGAAGTGATTATGATGGATTTAGAGGCTTTGAGCATTGATAAAGTGCGGATTTGGTCTGCCATTTTCTGGATATTAGGAGCTGTATTCAGCCTAATCGCTGCAGTTGGAAGCTATCAAAAAGATTTGCAGTCAGGTTGAACGTGTGAAAATAGGGGCAAGGAATCACGAAGAAGAGATTCCTTGCCTTTTCTTATTTGTCTCAGGATGTTATAATCTTAGGAGCTATTTCAAATGAGGGATTTCGATGATTGAGATAAAAGATGTATCGTTTAATTATGGTGGAAATCAGGTGTTTGATGGTTTAAACTTATCGATCAAAAAAGGCGAATTCGTTGCCATATTAGGGCACAATGGTTCTGGAAAGTCGACGTTATCCAGGCTGTTGGTCGGTCTTATTCAGCCTTCCAAAGGTGGTATTTTTGTTGACGGTGAAAAACTTACAACTGAAACAGTGGTCGCCATTCGAAAAAAGATCAGCATTGTGTTTCAAAATCCAGACAATCAATTTATTGGTGGTACAGTTTTAGATGAGGTTGCTTTCGGTCTTGAAAACCAAGGTGTTTCAAGGGAAAAAATGAGGCAAATGGTAGATTGGCAGATGACCCATTTAGGACTTTCAGGCTTAGAAGAAAAAGCTCCTCATGAGCTAAGTGGTGGTCAAAAACAACGGGTCGCCATCGCAGGTGCTTTAGCGGTTAATCCAGATGTTTTAATTTTAGATGAGGCGACTTCAATGCTCGATCCGGTTGGTCGCGAGGACATGATGGGATTCGTGAAGGAATTAGCAAAGGATGAAGAGCGAACCGTCATCATGGTGACCCATCATTTAGATGAGGCGGTTTATGCAGATCGAATCGTTGTTTTAGCCTCCGGGGAAGTGATTGGAGATGGAACGCCCTATGAAGTGTTGACCGATGTGGACCTTCTTGCGAAAAGTAGCCTAGATGCTCCTTTTGCCGTGGAAGCTTCGACAAAGTTAGTGGAAGCAAGGATTTTAGATGAGGTCTGTGTAAGAAACGAGGAGTTAGTGAGGGCATTATGCTTAGGACGTCTCGATTAACCGTCTCTAACTATCTTTTGTTAAAATCGCGTTACTCTGCGTCAAAGCCTTCTAATGTGCCATGGTGCACACACGTCGGCTTTTCCTTGATTAACACAATTTTTATCCAAAATCTAGAAAAGAGGAGTCAATCGAGATGTCCTATATTAAATTCGACAACGTAAACTATTGGTACGAAGCAAGACAACCTTTTAAAGGACAGGCACTAAAGAACGTTAGTTTTGAGATTAAAAAAGGGGCGTTTGTTTGTCTTGCAGGACATACAGGATCAGGGAAATCCACGTTATTGCAGCATTTTAACGGCCTTAAAAAGCCGATGCAAGGTCAAGTGACGTTACCTGGTGGCACGTTAGATGCAAAAAGTAGGAAAAATGCCAAGGAAATAAAGAACATTCGACAAAAGGTTGGTCTTGTCTTTCAATTCCCAGAGTATCAGTTGTTTGAGGAGACGGTTTTGAAAGATGTCATGTTTGGGCCTAGAAATTACAGGGTACCTTTTGATGAAGCCGAGAATAAGGCAAGGAAGGCTTTAGCATTGGTTGGGCTAGGAGAGGAACTGTTTGAGCGGTCGCCTTTTGAATTATCAGGTGGTCAAATGCGGCGGGTTGCTATTGCAGGAATTCTTGCGATGGATCCAGAAGTTTTGGTGTTAGATGAACCAACAGCTGGCCTTGATCCGAGGGGTCAGCAAGAGATTTTGGAACTTTTGGAACAGTTAAAGCAACAAGGAAAGACCATTGTGATGGCCACACATAATATGGATGTGGTTGCCCAGTATGCGGATCAGGTTTTGGTGCTAGAGAAAGGACACTTGATGTTAGATGACCATCCTGCAGAGGCTTTTAAAGGGGTGGATAAACTGAGAGGGGTAGGCATTGATTTGCCAACGGCAGCAAAGGTTTTTAAAGAGGTTTATCCTGTAGCAGAAGATCTGCCATTAACGCTAGATGACTTTGTGAGTAAAGTGAAGAGGTATCGTAATGGCAACTAATAATCGAGATTTTTTACCGATTTCAAAGGCTGATTTAGAGGCTCGCGGCATCGATCAGTTGGACTTTATTATGGTGACGGGTGATGCTTATGTGGATCACCCTTCTTTTGGTGCGGCGGTCATTGGGCGTGTGTTGGAAGCCGAAGGCTACTTGGTAGGGATTATTGCTCAACCAAATTACCAGGATGTGGAGGCTTTTAAAGTATTAGGCGAGCCTCGTCTTGGTTTTTTGGTGAACGCCGGGAACATTGATTCCATGGTCGCCCACTATACGGCAGCGAAGAAGCCACGCCGGGAAGATTTTTATTCGCCGGGCGGTCGTGCCGGCCTGCGTCCTGATCGAGCCGTTTTAGTGTATTGTTCGAGGATTAAGTCTGCCTACCGGGACGTACCGGTGATTATCGGTGGATTAGAGAGTTCCCTGCGTCGTTATGCTCATTACGACTATTGGCAGGATAAGGTGCGTCGCTCGATTTTGCTTGACGCCAAGGCTGATCTATTGGTGTATGGGATGGGAGAAGTGCAGATCGTTGAAATCGCTAAGTATTTGAGTTACGGTAGTGACGTCAAGAAGATTACTGGTGTACGAGGAACCTGTTACGTGACGAGTTCTATTGACCAGTTGAAGTCGTCGGTTATGGTGCCATCCTTTGAGGAGGTTGCGTCGGATAGAAAGGCCTATGGCGAGGCGTTCAAACGACAGTATTTAGAAATGGATGACATCTGGGGTCAGACGGTGGTGCAACCGCATGGGAATCGGTATTTGGTTCAAAATCCACCAGCCCGCACGCTAACTGAAAAAGAGATGGACCGGATTTACGATTTGCCTTACGCTCGGAACTATCATCCAAGCTACGAAGAGAAGGGTGGGGTTCCTGCCATTACGGAAGTGAAATTTTCCTTGATTTCACAACGGGGCTGTTTCGGTTCTTGCAACTTTTGCGCGTTGACCTTTCACCAAGGACGGGTGATTCAGAGTCGATCCCATGACTCGATTGTAAGAGAGGCTGAGATTTTGACACGTCTACCTGATTTTAAAGGTTACATAAATGATGTGGGTGGACCGACCGCCAATTTTAGAAATCGCGCCTGCATGAAGCAGGTTAAGCAGGGCACTTGTAAAGGAAAAGAATGTTTATTCCCGGCGCCTTGTAAGCAGTTAGAAATCGATCACACGGACTACTTGGCTTTACTTCGAAAACTTCGTAATTTAGATGGGGTCAAAAAAGTGTTCGTTAGATCGGGGATTCGTTACGACTATTTGATTCACGATAAAAACACCACCTTTTTTGAAGAGCTAGCCAAACATCACGTTTCTGGTCAGTTAAAAGTGGCACCGGAGCACATTTCACCCAAGGTATTAAAACAAATGGGGAAACCAGGAAAAGAGGTATACGACCGCTTTATTAACAAGTTTAAATCCATAAATAACAAGTTAGGCATGAAACAATATGTGGTTCCCTATTTAATGTCGTCTCACCCTGGCAGTGACTTAGCAGCAGCCATTGACTTAGCACAGTACATTAAAAAATGGGGTTATACGCCACAACAAGTTCAAGACTTTTATCCGACCCCCGGTAGCTTGTCGACCACCATTTATTACACCGGCGTTGATCCACTAACGGGAGAAAAAGTGTACGTACCGAAAGCGCAGAAAGAAAAGTCCATGCAGCGAGCACTACTTCAGTGTGGTGATCCCAAAAATTACGATGTGGTGAAAAAAGCTTTGATTGAAGCGGGTCGCGAAGACTTGATCGGTCATGGGCCGGAATGTTTGATCAGGCCACGAGATGGGCGACCTGTTCAGGCTCAGAGGTCGAGTAGGGTGCCTCAGCAGAGAAGTTCTGACAGGCGCCAAAGCAACCGTCGTGACAAGTCTAGAAATCAGCGATCAGGCGGAAATCCGAACACGAGTTCGTCTAAAAAGGCGACAAACCCTCGTAAACGCAAAAAGAGATAACCTTTTATACCTGGATTCCCCCAAATGGGTAAAAAACGATGGCTTTGGGGGAAAAATCACCTGTTTTAGAAACTGAATTCCCCCAAAAGACTCTTAAAAACTGTTTTTGGGGAAATATCCATTCATTTTAGTAGTAAAATTCCCCCAAATGTGTTAAAATCGAGGAACTTGGGGGAAAACGATATATTCTAATACTAAAAATCCCCCAAGCAGGTCTAAATCGACTGAATTGGGGGATTTTAACGTAAAAAATTAGAAAAGGGGTAATCAACATGGATCATCATGCGTCACAAATTAAAAAGTATCAAATAGAGTTAAAAGCCATCGAGGAGGAACTCCAAGATTTGCCCGATGGAAGGTTAAAGATACGTAAAAAATACTTTGCACATGTCATTGAAGATAAAGAAATCAGTATCACAAAGAATGCAACTTTAATACGCCAGCTTTGCCGTAAGAAATTTCTTCTTGAGAAACAAAGGCGCCTTAAATACAACCTCAACCCAAAATGTCTGGTTGTTAACCTAAAGAGTATAGATCCAAAAACCATCATCGCCGCGCTACCCGACTCTTACCAAGACGTACCCATCAATTATTTTTACCAAACTGACGTCCATAAATGGAGAAGCATGACACCTAAAAAGAATCCACATCAGGCGGAGCAGTTGAACTACACTTCCCCAAATGGTATACCACTTAGATCCAAATCTGAATTTATGATCGCCTCTCTCATAGAAGAATACGATGTTCCTTATCACTACGAGGCCTCCGTGAAGTTTGAAGGCAAAACGATCTATCCCGACTTCGTTATCAAAAGCCCCTTCACTGGAAAGCTGATCATTTGGGAACATTTCGGAGCTTTGCATCAGGAAGGGTATATCGAAAAAATGAATGAGAAGATGAAACGGTATATGAAACATGGCTACGTGCCTTTCGATAATCTTATTTATACTTTTGAATTTGATTTGATGGATGAGGACCACTTGAAAGCCATCATCGAAAAAATCATACTTTGAAATTAAAAAAGGTCACAAAAAAGCAGGACTCATTAGAATCCTGCTTTTACTTCGTCTATTTTACTCTGCTGAGAATGGAAGTAACGCCATGTGACGTGCTCTTTTAATTGCAACCGTTAATTTACGTTGGAATTTAGAGCTTGTTCCTGTTACACGTCGTGGTAAGATTTTACCGCGGTCAGAGATAAACCTTTTTAATAAGTCAGCGTCTTTGTAGTCAACCACAGCAATTTTGTTTGCTGTAAAGTAACATACCTTACGACGACGACGTCCTCTGTTGTAAGCCATCTAGAAGTCCTCCTGTACTAAAATGTTATTAGCGTTCGATTAGAACGGTAAATCATCGTCAGAAATATCAATGGTCGAGTTAAAGTTAGATGCGTTGTTGGTGCTAGGGGCATTGTTAGTTGGGAATGGGTTAGATTGCCCGCCACCGCCTCCAGAAGGGAACGGATTAGATGGTTGCCCACCACCATTACCTGGGAATTGGTTGAAGTTATCTCCTCCACTAAATCCAGCATTAGGTTGTCCACCACCAGCGCCTGCTGACTTAGGCTCGAGGAATTGAACGCTATCTGCAACCACGTCAGTGGTATAGCGCATCTGTCCATCTTGCCCTTGGTAACTTCCCGTTTCAATGCGACCTTCAACACCGATTAACGACCCTTTTTTCAAGAATCTTGCCATGTTTTCTGCTTGTGCACGCCAGGCTACGCAGCCAATAAAGTCTGCTTGACGTTCACCGTTTTGATTAGAGAATTGACGATTAACAGCGACAGTAAAACGTAAGTTCGCAATGTTATTGGTTGTGTATTTCAACTCTGGATCACGGGTTAAACGCCCCACAAGTACGACTCGGTTAATCATATGAATTCCTCCAATTTTAAGTTAAATTAGTCAGCTCTCGCTTCTTTTCTTTCTCTTGGTTCTCTGTTTTCACGCTTTGGCCTCGTATCAGGTTTGATCTTTGGCTGCTTGATTTCGTCGATTCTGATCACGATGTGTCTCATAACATTCGCGTTGATTTTAACGAGACGATCGAATTCATTAGTCGCTTCAGACGTTGCTTCCACGTTTAGTAACACGTAAAAACCTTTTGTTTGGTCGTTGATTTCGTAAGCCAGGTTACGCATACCAAGTTCCTTCACCTCTAAAACTTTTGAATCCATCTTCGTGAAGATCCCAGTCGTAAATTCGATTAACTCTTTACGTGCTGCTTCTTCAACATCAGGACGAACGATGTACATTACTTCGTACTTCTTCATTGTTTTACACCTCCTCATGGTCTAGCGGCTCACTCCCATTTAGGTGTGAGCAAGAAGTATTATTAAAATACTAACAGCTAGAAATTATACCATAGTGAAGAAGCGACTTCAAGTAGGAAATGCGATGTTTTAGTCGTATCCTTTTTTTAATTGATGGTTTTGCTTTGGTGGGTGAAAATTAAACGTCTAATGTTGAAACTTTTTGAACCTTTTGATAGTATTGTTATAGAGAGTGCATTAAAGGAGAGAGTGAAATGGAAATTAGAAAAGTAGAAGAAGTGGCGGAGACAAATCTAGGAAAAGGGATTTTATTTGCCTTTGGAGGCTTGGTGGCTGGATTTGCCCTTTGGATTGCTGTTATTTGGATCATTAATGGTGGAACTGGAGGCGCCATTGGAGGTGCTTTAGCTGCTGTGCTTGGTTCTTTAATCGTGGGTGGTTATAAAAAAGGAAAAGGACCATCTGGGGTGATGGGAATCATCGTTGTTGTGATTTTTGCTGTGATCGGTGCAGTGGGTGTCATTACACTTGGTGCTGGGATTATGATTTATCAGAATGGTTTTGCTCACACGATCTTTGATGGGGTTGAGCGTTTGTTTATTGATTTTGGTAACCGTGGACCAGCAGGATCTGCCTGGCTTAGAGAGGTTATCATCATGAGTAGCATCACGGTTGGTATAACGGTTTGGACCATGATGAATAATAAGAAAGAAAAAGCAGAAGATTTACCAGATTTAGAAGATTTGGGTTAACCGCTGAAATTGAAGTTAAAGATTTAGAGTAATTGTGACATCAAAGCCCGAAAACAAGTCGCTTATCGGGAAAGTTACACAGCGGACGAAAAATGAGTTATAATAGCAAAAGATGTGGATTGACCACAGAATTATTAATTTGAGGTGTTAGTTAAGATGAAAAAGAAATTGTTTGGACTATTCGGTGTTTTATTCCTGAGTATTGGGTTACTCGCTGCTTGTGCAGAGGGAGATGACGATGCAGGCGATGTAGCAGGTGCAGAGTTAATTGGAACGTGGGCATATGAAAACTTTGCTGGTTGGACGTATACGTTTTATGAAGATGGAACTGGTGTGAGAGGGGCAGGAGCTGACATTGGTGATTTTGAATGGAGCGTAAATGACGATACACTGAGAATAGAATGTTCTGTTCAAATGTTCAATATTCCTTCTGAAAGATGGACGTTTACGATTGAAAACAATGTTTTAACATTAGATAGCCAACAGGCCAACATAACTTATCGCTACAACCGTCGCTAATGCTATAAGAACTGTGAAAAAGCCTGCGGGCTTTTAGTACCATAAAAAGTGTAGTTGAAGATAGCCGTTGAGTTATCTATCCAACTGCACTTATTTTAATTTATAATAAGGGAGTAGTTGTGGTCTGGCGTGGGCTTTTTTTGGATTATCACAT